>Ga0247843_1004802_pt1 | contig 19714 bp, 11 predicted proteins | sample LaCruzMarch2017__FD_192420 | JGI IMG/M metagenome (GOLD analysis project Ga0247843, IMG submission 192420) | Freshwater microbial communities from meromictic Lake La Cruz, Castile-La Mancha, Spain - LaCruzMarch2017_8m | ecosystem: Environmental > Aquatic > Freshwater > Lake | place: Spain...
CCTGATTGGGACCAGAATATACCAGCCGTACTGTTGTAAACATCGCAATAGAACCCGCATTCTCTCTCAAAAATATAAGCTCTGCTCCTGAAGTTAATTCCGGATTATCAAATCGGCCAAATTCGCAAGTCGCAGTCATATACAATGGCAAACGATTATCGTTGTTTATCGCATTGATATCTGGTATTTCCAAAATCCTAGAGTTAGACCATCCCAGTTCACCGCCGTGACCTGTGTAGTTCACAATCAAACTGCCCTGATTAAGGCTTCTGGTTAAGGCATCTTTTGCATCCGGAAATCGGATAAACCCTTCCGCTGAGTTAATCCCCTTAAAGTAATCTAAGTATACTTTTTCTAAGTTCGCTAACGGATACTCTGATTGAATCAGCCCAGAATAGGAATCCGCTTGACTTACGTGTATGCTTCCTTCATCTGTTTTATGGTCGGCAACCATTACAATCGTATTTTTCCATGCGCCCAATTGGGATTTGCCGCTAACATACCGAATAGTTTTATTCACTAATATTTGTGCTTCAGCAGGTGCTTTTGCTGGCAGACGGCCAATGCCCAAATCCAAGCCATGATTTTGAAGGGGCTCAAGTGGATTGTTATTCGTGCCTTCTCCCCACAATCCTTCGGATTCATCCATAAATCCATAGTAATCGTCTGATACAAAAGAGGCAGTAAAAGAGGTAGAGTTTCTGCTCTCATACGGTGGCACCAGAAAACTACCACCTGCACCCAAACGATTTCTATAATCGTAAGATGCATCGCCCATCAAACAAACATACCGAGGCATCAGCGCAGAATCGCCGCCCGCCCGTATATAAAACATCCGTACATAATCTCGAATAGCACTCACATCTTGTTTGCCACCTGAAAACTCATTGTAAATTTGATCTATACTTGCCAATGCCACCGTTTGGTTCAGATAGTTTCTATGAAAATCTGCTAGTTGCGCCGCTTGTGGTTGTAAGCCTGAGGCAGAAATCACAATATATTCAGCCTGCAATTGCCCATGTAAGTTCTGATTTGGAATTCTATATCCACTTGCAGGCGTTAACAAATTACCAGTGGCATTACGGTAAACAGTGATTGATTTACGCGTATCCAGTGCTAAAGCCATGGCGGCAGTACTGCCTGAAAGTGAATAATTAAGGCTTTGAATATCCCTAATATCCGTAATATCCCAAATGGCATATTCAGAATTCATGGCCGCAATTTCCAATTGTGTAACATTGCCAGGGCCTATATTATCGCTGAGATAAAACTGCATTTGACCACCAATCATGACCAACTGTTTGGCATATTCGATGCGAATAAAATCTAACCAACCATTTGTACCTTGTGCTGACGATGGCCTGTTATAATTGATAGTAACCGGAAGGCTACCATTAACGGCTAAAGAAGGAGATACCAGAAATGTCTGTCTTCCGATATTCGCATAATTGCCCACGTAACTATCAAGTTGCACATTGTTCACCTGCACAGGCCCAACAGGAATTCCTGAAACGGAAATATTAAATGCCGTAGGAATAGATGCTCTGGCTGCTGTTTGTACCGTTACCCGAATGCTCGAATCTGGATGCGCAAAACTCACAGGTAGATTAAATATTTGCGTATTGTTTACATCAAAACTCTCACCGAACCATTGTCTGCCGGTTTTGATGAGATTGACTTTGTCCTGCTCATAAAAAGCAACGCCTCTGCCGGTCTGGGAGGTTATGGTAGGGGATGAAGCGGAATGCGGGCGCACCCGCTTACCAGCAACTTGATTGAAATTTAAAAAATAAAAGGATGTATCTGCGTATAAATGGGTGGCATGGATATATTGTCCTGAAACCGTATCATGCTGCCAAGCATGTGGCCCATGTCCATAAAAGACCAAATAATCAGAGGGGTCAAAACGACCATCACTTTCTCCTGTGACAGCTACCGGTGTTTCTACCAAATCATCAAAACGAAATACATGGTTTTCTTGTGCCAACATGCCGGGCATATGCGTAAACAATCGTAAAGTACTCGGGTTAATATTGGATATATTAATGCCCATTGAGGCTAAGTATGCGGCATCCAACTGATGCATACCATCCCGAAGCACGGGGATTTTATACCAATCGCCCGTGGACAATACCGAATTGGATACAAGTGTTTTCGAAGCTTTCAGGGGAGAAGAAACGGACCCCATCGGATTCAATCTGTATTGAATTTCGGTATGCACTTGCAGCATTCTGCCATCTCTACTCACCTGCACTGGATAGATACGAATCACTTGATACCTTTGATTGCGAATGGTAATGATTGCATCTGCAATTACCGTTTCTGAAGGATACCAGTTATCAGTGTAATCTCTACTTAGCGCTTGCACCACATGAGCATGATCTTGAGAGATTCGGCTATTGGTACCTATTGTGCGAATGGAGCTCACTTCGAACTTCTCGAATACTTGAATCGGTACTTTAATCTCATAATAAGGTATATTGCCCAATAAGGGATCTGGCGACGCGCCATCAAACCATAAGGAGGGAGCAATAGATTGATTAGATGGGATAAACACCGACCTATTCTGTTCCCAAGCGGGAGCAAAAGAAGCACCAGCAGCAGAAGTATTGAAAATTGACTTGGGAGCAAGCAGTAAATCGGGTGAAACGGCAGCTTTTTGAGTGTTGCCTTTTTCGGCTGGCGTAATTTGCCCCAAGACCGGATTCAATAGCGTTAGCATCAAACAAAAAAATATGCCAACCCGTAGGGCTGTTCTGGATGAATTAGTAGAAAATGTTTGCATGCTTTGGAAAGTATGATGGCTTAAATATTTTTGTAATTTACTCATAATCAAAACGATGTTCAAATCGTGGGTATAAAATTGCAAAAATGTTGCAGTATGTTAACGAAAAATCATGTAAATATGCATACTAGAGTTCAGAAATGGATTCAGAATTTACAATTAATTCGAAGAGTGCCTGAGGGGGGTGAAGTGCATAAATAGGGGGGTACAGGTAGGGTATTATTCATTTTTAGTAGATAATAAACCTTTGAAAATCAAGTGTATGAATATTTATTTTCAACAATTACTTGCAAGTGAAAAAAATTGTGCATAAGTTTATAACTCTTTTGCTCAAGTGTATATCTAGGAATTACAAAGTAATGAATAGGGGTTTCCAAACATGGATAGTGCCTGTGTGCGTATGTTTCCTGACGTTGTTCAGTGTTTCATACGGACAGGATCCGCAATTTAGTCAGTACTACGCCAATCCAGTTGCGCTCAATCCCGCACTTACTGGAGCATCGGAAGGACCGCGTATTGCAACCGGTTATCGCCGTCAGTGGGCTGCTATTCCTGGTGCTTTTAGAACTTTTTACTTCGCATACGACCAACCTATCGAAATCGGAAAAGGTCTCCATGGTATTGGTTTCTCTACTATGTCAGATGTAGCTGGTGAAGGTAGCTTGACAAAACTCGACATCTTAGCAAATTATGCCTACAACCTCCCACTTACCAAAAGTTGGAAGAAGTTTCAGCATTTCTTACGGTTCGGATTGTCAGGAGGTATTCAACAAGCTACTATCGATTACTATAAACTTCGATTCCCTGATCAGTTGGATGCCCGCAATGGGGTGTCTTTCCAAACACAGGAGCCCGTCTTTAACAACAGCAGAATGATTCCGGATGTAGGCGCTGGCGTAGTATATTATAATGACTTCATGTATTTAGGCTTTTCCGCTGGTCATATTACTCAGCCAGATCAACGTTTCTCGCCTGTGCAGTTACAAAATACGATTACACCTTCAGGGCGCGTTGTAGATACAAACCCTAGGCTTCCGATGAAAACAACCATTACGGGTGGCGTCAAAATACCGATTGGCCCAGTGCACGATCGTCAACAGTATACCTTAACGCCTGTATTTATATACAAGAAACAAAACCTATTTGACCAATTTGATATTGGTGCCTACTTAACCGCTGAACCTATGGTATTTGGTATTTATTACAGAGGCTCAAATCAGATTGTAGATCAAGGTACAACACCTTACACTACTATATCCTTCAAGAATTTTGGCAATGATGCTATGGTTGGTTTGGTAGGTTTTAAGAAAGGTATTTTAAGTTTTGGATATTCATATGACTTTACGGTTTCACAACTAAGTAATCGTGTTTCCGGAGGTTCTCATGAATTAGCTTTAATTTTGGAATTCGAAAGAAATCCCAAAACGAAGTTTAAACACCGTAAAATGCCTTGCCCACGTTTTTGACAGCTGTTTTTTAGATTATGCAATTTGCTTTTGTTATCATATCATCACTCAGGTCACGGTCTATGAAAAATACGATCTTTCAGCTTCCGGTTATTTTCAGTATTCTGATCACTGGTTTGTTTGTGGGCTGCGGAAGTCCTGACATTAATTTTCCCGGTAAAGAAAGTACTAAAACTGGAGAAAAGTACGCAATGAAGGAAGGTGCCGAGGGTTTCCCGGTACAAGAATTTAAAGGTATGAATACCGCTCCCGGTCTCGTGTTTATTGTCGGTGGTACCTACTTTATGGGCGGTGGCGAAAAAGATATCGAATACGCATTTAATAATCGACGTCGCCAAGTTACTGTATCCAGTTTCTATATGGATGAAACCGAAATTTCCAATCTGGATTATAAAGAGTTTTTGTACTATATATTACAAGATTCTGGTGAGTTTATGTACCAGCAATTGATTCCAGATACCTCTGTTTGGATGCGTGACTTTACTTTCAATGACCCGATGTTTGAATATTACTTCTCACACATCGCTTTCAATGTATATCCAGTAGTTGGGGTATCTTGGCATAAGGCAAATGCTTATTGCCAATGGCGTACTGCTCGTGTCAATATGAAGCTTTTAGAAGCGGATGAAACCGCTATCCTATATCCTAAATATCGGCTTCCAACAGAGTCTGAATGGGAGTATGCTGCCAGAGGTTTGCTAGAACAAGAAAATTACACTTGGGAAGGTAAATCCTTGCGCACCCCTTATGGTGATTTTAAAGGTAACTTCAAGCGTGGTCGCGGTGATTATGCCGGTTGGGCTGGTGGCTCTAGCGGAAATGAATTGAAATTCCATACCGATGGTCACTTTTACACGGCGCCTGTAAAGGCGTTCTACCCGAATGATTTTGGCCTATTCAACATGGCAGGAAATGTCTCAGAGTGGTGTGAAGATACCTATCGTATCCTATCTTTCGAAGATGTTGACGATTTGAATCCTATTCGTCGCTATGGTAAATCTAAGATTCGTCCCGATCGCCTATTGGATGACTCTGGCTATGATGAAAAATTCTCTCTCCTCTACAATCCAGATCCTAATAAGCGTCCGGATGCAGCTGATGATGATAATATCAAAGTCTATCGTGGAGGTTCTTGGGCTGATTTTGCCTACTTCTTAACTCCAGGTTCCCGCAGATATATGGCTGCTGATACTTCCAGTAACGCTGTAGGATTCCGCTGTGTAATGACACGCCTGGGTAGCCCAAGATAAATAATTGTTAATTGTCAATTGTTAATTGTTAATTGTTAATTGTTAATTGTCAATTGTTAATTGTTAGCTATTAATTGACACAACAATATTTAGCACGTATGCTAAGTACAATGTCTTGGGGTTTACATAAGGCTTCCTCAGAAAGTAAATCATGGAACTGCATTTTGCGAGGGTCTTTACCGCATCGCTAAGATATGCCACACTTTCAGTGCTTTTTGAATTTGACTTGTAACGGTTAGATATCTGTATGCAGAATCTAAGCTTGCAATTCTGCCATTCCCCTCCATTGGAGGGGTGCCCAACGGGCGGGGTGGTCCGCAAAACGAGAACAAGATTATGAACGAGTATGTGCATGACATCAGGCGCTATCTCAATCGAGTGCTCAAAACATAGAAACCAACGAGAATAATATGCATGCTTTTTGAGCACCTTTGTCAAATTTCTTTGCACATAGAAATAATCATTACCATTGAAACCCAATAATAGTAAAGAATAACACTTTCTGAGGTAGCCCTACCTAAAATCGTATACCTTATAATTCATGTATTTTACTGCCAATTATAATTTCTTTTCCGCATCCGAAATATGAAATCTCAACCAAATCCAAGTGTAGATCAGTATATCGCAGATGGTTGCGGGCGCTGTAAGTACTATGCTACGCCTGCCTGTAAAGTACGCAATTGGCAAGATGAGCTCAATACCTTAAGAGCTGTCGTGTTGTCATGTGATATACAGGAAGAAATAAAATGGGGCGTACCTGTATACACCCATAAAGGCAAGAATATTGTAAATGTGAGCGCTTTAAAAGATGCCTGTGTATTGGGTTTCTTTAAAGGCGCGCTATTGCAAGACCCGGATACAGTACTGCAACAGCAAGGTAAAAACTCACAATCGGCGCGAATTATAAAATTTACAGACGCTTCACAAATTATAGCGCAGGCATCGCAGATTCAAGCATTTATTCAAGAAGCAATAGCAAATGAAGAGGCCGGTAAGAAAATAGTATTGAATTCAGCCCCAGAAACAATCTCGGAAGAATTACAGCATACGTTTGCGGCAGATCTAGAGTACAGGCAAGCATTTTATGCATTAACACCGGGCAGACAAAGGGGGTATCATATATATTTTTCTCAGCCCAAACAATCTCAAACGCGCATAAATAGAATAGAGAAATGTAGAGCGCAAATCTTATTGGGCATTGGCTTACATGACCAGTATAGCAACAAATAAAATGAGCGTAATCAGAATAGAAGGATGAAGCATTTATAATTGCCATTACCTTCTAAACTTCCGGCACTCACAATTCTATACCCTCACAATACGATTGTGCCAAGGCCAGCACTCACAAATCGCATCCACCACCCGATATAAATAGTCCATCGCTTTTCGCAGCTTCATATTAATTTGTAATGCTATTCTGCTTAATATTTGGGCGCCTGCCGGCCACTGCCCCAATCGGCAGGTCCGGCACCCGGCTATCCGCTGTATGCGCCTCATTTGGTTTTCTGGCATTGATAACATACTTGTCGGCGCATGCCGCTACTATCCGTGGCGCAACAAAGGTATGTTGCGGTATGTTGTCTTGGACGCATCAAATTATCTTTGCGCATGCTGTTATAAACCTGTAATGATGTTTGCTTTTTCGATAGGTAAGGCATGATCATTCTGGCCCCAAAATGATGCATTTCATTTGCACCAAATACTGCAGAATGTTCAATAAAATCAGATTGTATCTTGCTTTGTCAGCGAGCAAAGGAAGTAATTGATAGCGATAGGATTCAACACCGCCGGCTTAAGATTGATGTACGCAAATGGATAGTTTCTAAGTTAATGCCCCGGAAGTATGGGGATAGTACCCAAATGGATATTGGGCAAACCAAAGAAGAACAATCTTAACAGCCCCCGACTATTGAGTTTGTGATTAGTCAGGAAGCGATTGATAAAGCAAGTGAATATTGATTCATATTCTGTAATACTTGAGTATTGAGATTGGTTTTGTATGCAAATTATATACAAATCAAAATCGACCTACTTTTATATTGATATAAATACGTAATAATTAAGTGATTCCGTTTGGATTCGAACCAAAGACCTACTGCTTAGAAGGCAGTTGCTCTATCCAGCTGAGCTACGGAACCAAAATATAGTAAGGAAAAAACCGGCAGAACCGGTTTTCCTTATGAGTCGAGGTGGCAGGATTCGAACCTACGACCTCCTGCTCCCAAAGCAGGCGCGATACCGGGCTACGCTACACCTCGAACGAAGCGCAAAATTATAACTTATCTTAGAATTTCCAAAATTATTCCTTTGACCTTGCCTGGATTTACATAAAAATTAGGCCGCAAATATCTTTCTATATTGATAATCAATTTGATAATATCCATTCCCCACTTGTATAAATTTCTTTATTCTTGTTTGGGTTTGGCATCCTGTCGGCATTTTTATACTTTTACACAGTGCGCTTGGCTAAAGCAGGGTAACGATGAACCGATTGCTGGGTGCGCGTGTTGTTTTGTAATATTCATCTTTAACAATAATCATATGCCGTTTACACTTCCTGCTTTACCATACGCCCCTGAGGCCTTGGTACCGCATATAGACAAATTGACCATGGAAATTCATCATGGTAAACATCATCAAGCCTACATCAACAATCTGAATGCAGCATTAGATAGTGATGCCGGACTTCAATCCCAATCATTAGAAACCTTACTCTCCGGTATTCAGGCTTTGCCAGAAGCTATTCGTGGCGCTGTTCGCAATAATGGTGGTGGCCATTGGAATCACTCTTTCTTCTGGAATGTCTTAAGCCCATCAGGTGGAGCCCCTACGGGTGAAATTGAAAGTCTTATCACACGTGACTTTGGTTCTTTAGACGCTATGAAGGACCAATTTAACAAAGCCGCCGCTACACGTTTTGGTTCGGGTTGGGCTTGGCTTTGCAAAGCTCAAGATGGAAAACTCTTTATTTGTTCTACCGCAAATCAAGACAACCCGCTCATGGATATTGCCGAGCACAAAGGCACGCCATTGCTAGGCTTAGACGTATGGGAACACGCGTATTATCTCAATTACCAAAACCGCAGACCCGATTATATTGCTGCTTTTTGGAATATCGTAAATTGGAGCCAAGTAAATCAAAACCTAGGATAGTATTGCATGATTTTGTTGGAATTGCCGGTCTGAACTGGCAATTCCTTATTTTTTTTGTGCGTTTTTTTCATTCCTCATGAGATATATCCATAGCGCGATTGCATTGGCAGCGGTTGTATTGCTGACAGCCTGCGGGCATGTGCCAAAGATGGTATGGAAGAATTTTCCTACAGTTCGTGATTTAGGGCCCGAAGCGCCCATATCGGCATCTCATCGGCCCTGGTATTTTGAAACAGAGGTTCGTGACTTCCCCGCAGTAGAACAATGGGTTTGGCGCAGCCCTGAAGATATGCCCGCAAGCCCAGAGGCTTTTTTTCAAAAGTCCGGTACAGATGCTTTTCTAGTGGTGAGAGGGGATAGCATCATTATGGAATATTACAGCCCCGAATACAATCGCAGCACAAGATTCAATCCACATTCTGTTTCAAAGGCTGTCGTTTCTTTACTAACAGGAATCGCATGGGATAAGGGTTACATTCGAAGCATAGACCAGCCAGTAACAGATTATTTACCAGAATTGAAAAGTCAGGTGAGTTCGGATGTAAGAATTCGGGATTTACTTCAAATGACTTCCGGCTTAAATTTTAAGGAGCAATATCTCAATCCATTCTCTTCTGTAAATCGCATGTACTTTGGTCGCAACACACAGAGGGAGATAAAAAGAATACGACAGCAGACCAGCCCTGGTACCCGCTTTACATATGCGAGCAGCAATACATGGTTATTGGTTCGGGTATTAGAAAGAGCTACAGGTAGCAGCCTCTCGGACTTTACGTATCAAGCATTATGGGAGCCTCTGGGCGTTCCTGCAGAGGCTGGATGGATGGTAGATCAACCAGGAGGCCTAGCCAAGGGCTTTGATGGCTTCAACACAACAGCTGCCGGTATCGCAAGATTAGGCCAGCTAATCGTAAATAAGGGTACCTGGAAAGGCACCACCATATTATCTGAGAATTGGATAGCGCAATATTTTGCAATTGATACAATACGAGCCTCTAGGTCTTTTTATCAAATGGGATGGTTTCCGGATAGATATTATCCTGACCTGTTGGCTGAGGGAATATTTTATCAATATCTATATGTGCATCCTGAAAGTAAAACGGTGATTGTACGCATTGGCAAGCTAGCAGATCGCAATTATGATTGGAGGCTATCATTTCGTGCTCTTTCAGGCGTGTATCCACGACCCTCTGTTTTTGTACAGGATTCTTTGGTGCATACATTGCAGGAAGGCATATATAGAATGGGAGCACAGCAAGACGGAGATTCCACTTTGGCTGGCAAGCAAGTACAGATCCGTTATGGCAAGTCTGGTATTGAGGTGCAGACGATAAAATGGGGTAGACAAAAAGTACAGCGTAGACCTAAACCATTCTTGCTATTACCAGAATCCGAATATCGTTGGTTTGACCCTTGCTCAGATCGGAAAATGGAGTACAATCCTACAACCGGGAAACTGTACTGGATCCGAAGAGAAAACACTTGGGAGTTGAGCCCTCAATAGAAATTCAGGTATTACGGATGTTTCATTTATAGTATGCCATGAAATTAGGCGGGGATGAGAATTTGTTTATAACGAATTATTTAGGTTGCAGAGTCAAGTTCCCCATTAAGATTACACCGAATATCCTGAATATTGGCACTTGAACGAAGCCTCTGATACTAAAACCTTCGCGTGCCTACTAACCCAGAAGCAGCTTGCTAATATTGAATATTTTTCAGGATATTTCTAACAATGCTAGGGCCCTGATACACGAATCCGGTATAGAGCTGAATGAGTGTTGCGCCAGCGTCTAGTTTTGCTTGAGCATCATCGGCGGAGAAAATACCCCCTACACCAATGACCGGCAGTTGCATATTGGATTCTCGGGTGATAAAACGAATAAGTTCAGTAGATCTTTGGGCAAGCGGTTTGCCCGACAAACCACCTGCTTCTGCTGTAAGTATATCGGGTGATTTTAGGCCAGACCTTTGCAGTGTAGTATTGCCTGAAATAATTCCCTGAATACCCTCTTGCAAGAATACATCCAGCATTTCTGCTACCGCATTGAGCTCTAGATCGGGGGCGATTTTTACAAAAACAGGTCTCTGAATGGGCAAATGCTTTACATGCTGCATAACGCCATGCAATAAAGCTTGCAAGGCATTTTTTTCCTGTAAATCTCTTAATCCGGGAGTATTGGGCGAGCTAATGTTCAATGTAAAATAATCCACATACGGCGCTAAGTGATCGATACATTCCGTATAGTCATGTACTGCATTTTCATTAGGAGTGTCTTTATTTTTACCGATATTTCCACCAATAATGCAATCAGGCGATTTCGCAGCGAGAATATGCGCAAGGGCTTGCACACCGTGATTATTAAACCCCATACGATTTATTAAAGCTTGATCTTCAGGGAGTCGAAATAGTCTGGGCTTGGGATTTCCAATTTGAGGTTTTGGGGTTACGGTTCCTAATTCCACGAAGGAAAAACCAAAGGATGACCAATGTGGATATAGCAAGCCATCTTTATCAAAACCCGCTGCTAACCCGACAGGATGGGGAAACTGTAGCCCAGCAAAAGTTATCGGCTTCAGCTGTAAATCATTTGTTTTAACCTGCACCAATGCCTTTAAGGGGCTATTCAGTATATGCTTCATCGTTTGCATTACCTGGTGATGGGCTGTTTCTGGGTCCAGTTGAAACAATAAAGATTTAATCAGGGGATAAATCATACATGAGATAAAAAAAGGGTCATCGGTGATGCGCCGATGACCCTATATACTAAACTAAACCCAACGTAATACTTAACTATTTTGCAGAGCGCGAGGCGCTGCAGATTTGATCTCGTCGTTAGCGAAATCTACATATTGACTAAAATTCTTATTGAAAGCATTGGCGAGTTCACTTGCTTTTTTATCATAAGCAGTTGCATCTGACCATGTATTTTTAGGAACAAGAATCTCGGATGGTACATTGGGTACCGATGTTGGTATATTGAGACCAAAAATAGGATCTTGTGTAGTTTCTACCTGATCGAGTTCACCATTTAAAGCAGCGGTAATCATTGCTCTTGTGTATGATAGCTTCATTCTGGAGCCCACACCATAAGGACCACCTGTCCAGCCCGTATTAATCAACCACACATTTACCTGATTTTCTTTGAGTTTTTTACCCAATAATTCAGCGTATTTGGTGGGGTGTAAGGGTAAGAATGCTTTACCAAAGCAGGCAGAGAACGTGGTTTGTGGTTCTGTAACACCGGCTTCAGTTCCAGCTACTTTTGCAGTATATCCAGAGATAAAGTGGTACATAGCTTGGCCCGGAGTCAATTTAGAAATCGGGGGCAATACACCAAATGCATCAGCGGTAAGCAAGAATATATTTTTGGGGATACCACCCACAGAAGGCTCTACTGCATTATGGATAAAATGAATAGGATAGGCTACTCTTGTATTTTCAGTAGTTTGGGTATCTGCAAAGTTAACCGTAGTGGTTCCGTCGAACACTCTACAATTTTCAAGCAAGGAACCAAATCGAATTGCATTCCAGATTTGCGGTTCTTTCTCGAGTGTGAGGTCCACGCATTTTGCGTAACAACCTCCTTCGAAATTGAAGATGCCGGTATCTGTCCAGCCATGCTCATCATCACCAATCAAATTACGGTTAGGGTCGGCCGATAGAGTAGTTTTACCAGTACCTGACAAACCAAAGAATATGGCAGTATTGCCATCCTGACCCACATTTGCGGAGCAATGCATTGGCAATACATTTTTGAATGGCAATAAATAATTTAATACAGTGAAAATGCCTTTTTTCATTTCTCCTGTATAAGCGGAACCACCAATTAAAATGATTTTTTTGGTGAAATCAATCATTGTAAAGTTAGCCTGGCGTGTGCCATCAATGGCTGGTTCAGCCTTAAAGCCACAAGCATTTACAATATGCCATTCTGGATTAAAGCTTTCTGGGTTCTCTAGCTCTTCTGTTGAAGGTCTTAAAAACAAGTTATTACAGAAAAGATTATGCCAAGGGTTTTCGTTAATAACCCTGAGTTTAATTCTATGGTTCGGGTCAGCACCTGCATAGGCATCTCTCACATAAAGGTCTTTGCCTTGCAGGTATGCAGTAACTCGGGCATAGAGACGGTCAAACTTTTCTGTTGAGAATTCATTATTAACATCACCCCACCAAACAGTTTTTTCTGTGTTGGCATCTTTTACCACGAACTTGTCTTTGGGTGAACGACCGGTGAATGTGCCGGTATCTACCATAATGGCACCAGAATCGGCCATAACGCCTTCCCCTCTAACTATGGTTTCTTCAACCAGTTCAGCAGGGGCTAGGTTCCACAATACGTTTCCTGTATTATGAATTCCCAGATAAGCCAGTGTGTTTTCATGCATACTATTCTCTGAATCTTGCATATTTTTAGCGGTTTTTTGGAAATGAAAGGACAAAGTTACTATATCGTACGGGATTTCTCAAAAGAGTAATTTTTATATAACAGCATATATCATGGATTATTACATCGGAACACCTATTGAAGGAACAGATTTTTTAACACTGGACGCAGATGAGGCGCATCATTGTATACGAGTTTCGAGGCATAAAGCCGGCGATATTATCAGAATCACCGATGGTATGGGTCAACTTTGGGAAGGTGAAATCATGCCCCATGGAAAAAACCCTGAATTTCTGAAAATCAAGATATTGTCTATAATGTATACGAGCCAAAAGAATGAAGTTCCCTTGATTTTATTGGTTTCTCCACCCCAACATCCCGACCGTTTAGAATGGCTTATCGAAAAAGCGGTAGAATTAGGAGTTACACAAATTGTGTTGACTGGAACCGAAAGACGGGCACTCGAAAAAATAAAAATAGAAAGATTACAAAAAATACTCAAAGCTGCATGTAAGCAAAGTGGAAGGTCGCGATTTCCTACAATTGCAGTATTTGAATCCTTAAAGTCGGCAGCGGTAAGCGTTTTATCTCTTTGTGATATTAAACTCATGGGTTCTCAAAATGGATTGCCCCTCAGAAATACAGTTAATCTTGATTATCAACAAGCAACGGCTATCGCCATTGGTCCGGAGGGGGATTTTACTGAAGCCGAAAAAGAGCATTTGGAATCGCTTGGATGTACAGAGGTTTCACTTGGAATACTCCGATTACGAACAGAGACCGCAGCAATCGCATTCTTATCATTTTTTAGTGCGTTACGAACCTAATGAATACATTTCAGTAGGTGAATTTTACCGTTCATACATCAAGAGTTATTAACAAGTTAACAATTTAATATCCTTTGTTATATATTTACATCATCTGATGCCTCAAAAGCTTAACAGAAATGAGAAGAATACTTAACAATACTGTATATCTAGTTATAATAATAGGAAGCTTGCTAAGCCATGTGCATGCGCAATGTCCAGATAACATAGATTTTGAACTGGGCGATTTTACCAATTGGACTGGCTTAACGGGCTCTTGTTGTGCGACGCCTCAAGTATTTACACCCGGCATTGTGAATGGTCGGCATACGATTATGACAGGTCCTGGTGTTGACCCGAATGTGCCCCTCGTACCCTTGATTAGCCCCAATGGAGGCTCATACTCCGTTCGTCTAGGCAATGATCTAACAGGTGGTGAAGTAGATATTCTTCGAACAACCTTCTTGGTAACACCCACCAATACAAGTTTTTACTATGAATATGCCATAATTTTACAAAGCCCTGGTGGCCATCAGCCCACTGATATGCCCAAATTTATGATCAGTATAAAAGACCAAAATGGGCAGTTGGTAAATTGTGGTCAATATGTTGTAACGGCAGGTCAGGGTGTTCCCGGTTTTGAGACGTATTTACCAGACACTACTCAAACTTGGGATGTAATCGAATATAAAAACTGGTCTGGCGTAAACGTTGATCTGAGCGGATATATTGGTCAAAATATTACAGTTGAATTTAGAACCGAAGATTGTTATCTCTATGGTCATTATGGATATGCTTATATTGACTTAAGATGTACCGGAAAACTTGCTACTATTGGTGCCCTATGCCAAGGAGATAGTGTTTTTCAATTGGTTGCACCTTCAGGCTTTGCCTCCTATTTGTGGACACCGGGTGGTTACACAGGTCAAAGTCTAAATGTTGCAAATGCCAACCCTGGAGATATATTTACTGTTGAACTGACGCCATTCGGTGACCCCAATTGCAAATCTTATCTTTCTGACACCGTCAACATATTGAGGTATAATTCATCATCAACGATTGCATCTTGCCCTGGCGTTGCAGATGGAACCGCAACCTTATCACTTTTAAACGATTTAAAAGAAAACTATTCGTTTAGTTGGAATACAGTTCCTGTACAAACAGCCTTGACAGCCACAGGCCTTGTAGGTAATCAAAGTTATATTGTAACTATAACCAATTCAACAGGTTGTCTGATGTATGATACTGTTTTTGTAGACCAGCTTCCCTTAATGCAACTGTCTACAACAACAGATTCTACTAGTTGTTATGGTGGAGATGATGGTCGTGCCAATGTGACCGTTGTCGGGAGCCATGGAAACAATACCTTTTTATGGTCGAGCACCCCGACACAGGATACACAGCAAGCACGAAACTTGTCTATGGGTTCGTATGTAGTGGTTGTTCGAGATGACCGTGGTTGTACTGCAGATGCTATTGCATTTGTTGCACAGCCCACAGAAATGCAATCAGATTACGCGGTAAAGATGCCTAGATGCTATTCATTTAGTGATGGTATTGCAGAGCTGTTTGTCTTTGAAGGATCGCCCCCTTACACCTATACCTGGAGTACGAATCCAGTGCAAAATACTGCGAGAGCTACCGGATTATCCAAGGGTGTATACAACTATACGATTTATGACCACAAAGGCTGCATGATAACTGGCGAAGCAACAATGATAGATCCACCACCCATCCCGAAACCTATCGTATTTCATGATACGATTTGTTTGGGTGAATCTGCAAATCTGAAGGCTTACTTCCTCGGTGATAGCATGCTGGAGGTATTCTGGTACACTGAAGCGGCCAACAGTTTTGCTGTTGGTAGTGGATTGAATTATAAATCTGAACCATTGTTCAGTAATACCATTTTCTTTTCTGATCATATGGATCATCGTAATGAATGTTACTCCTTACCTCGTGTACCCATTTTTGTTACGGTAAATCCTTTGCCACGCACAGAATTTGAAACCGACAGAACCTTTGCTGAGATTCCGGATGCAGTAATTAATTTCACAGATGTAACAGATAGTAAGGTCTCTGTTATAGATCGATTATGGGAATTTGGAGATGGCAATACATCAAAAGAAGAGACACCAGCACACCAATATTCTGAAGCTGGTCATTATACTGTTACGCTTACCACGATTGATTCTTTGGGTTGCAGAAATGTAATGCGCAAGGAACATCATCTTGAAATTGCTTATCAGGTAAACCTTATCCTTCCCAATGCGTTTACGCCCAACGGTGATGGTATTAATGACTTCTTTAGCCTGGAGCAAAAATTACTAAGGTCTCTTCACATCGATATTTTTGACAGATGGGGAAATCGTGTATTTACCTCTAATGATTTAAACTTCAGATGGGATGGTACTCTCTCAGGCGCACCTTTACCTGAAGGTACTTATGTATTTCATTTACATGGATCCGCAAGAGATGGAGAACCTGTAGAAAGGTCTGGCTCCATTACATTATTAAGATAGTAATCAGGCAATCGACTTTCTGTAGTCGTTACACACCTTCCCGAAATGGGAAGGTGTTTTTTTTATCATATAGTTAGGCGTAAAATCAACCACAGAGTTTCACCGAGTTGTTGAGGCAAGCATACTTTCTATCCATCGATTTATCTGATATGCCGCACTTGGCGAGGGGGCTTCACCACCTCGCTGATATATGCCGCACTTTCAGTGCTTGGAGCATTATGGGTGCTGATGAAGTTTGTTTTTAGAAATTCTAGGTAACGCCTTCATCAGCAATCCCACATTCATTTTTAAAGAAGGAGGGAGTTTTAATTGTCAATGGTTAATTGTCAATGATGATTTCGTGAGGCTCGGGCCGTTTTTTAACCGCAGAGGGCACAGAGGAAGAATTATCATCGGATACCCAAACACAATCTTGAGGCACTCTGCGTTCTCTGCGGCTCCTCTGCGCACTTTGCGGTTAAAATAAATAAACCGCGGAGGGCACAGTGGAAGAATTATCACCGGATACTCAAACACAATTTTGAGGCACTCTGCGTTCTCTGCGGCTCCTCTGCGCACTTTGCGGTTAAAATAAATAAACCGCGGAGGGCACAGTGGAAGAATTATCATCTGATACCCAAACACAATCTTGAGGCACTCTGCGTTCTCTGCGGCTCCTTTGCGCACTTTGCGGTTAAAAAAAATAAACCGCAGAGGACCCAGAGAAAAAAATAAACCGCAGAGGGCACAGAGGAAAACAAACCACAAAGTTTCACAGAGTGATGCACAGCGTTTCACAGAGCTATTGAGGCAAGCATACTTTCTATCTATCGATAGATCGGTATGCAACACCTATAATTCAATTGTGTAATGTAATCCTAGAAACAAAGCGGCGCAGCGAGATGATGCCGCAATAGGCGAGGAACTTCACCACCTCGCTGATATATGCCGCACTTTCAGTGCTTGGAGCATTATGGGTGCTGATGAAGTTTATCATTAGAAATTGTATGTAGCGCCTACACCTGCAACTCTACATTCTCATCCCCTTTCTTTAAGAATGAAGGGCTATTTACTAAGCCCATTAAAAATTGACAATTGACAATTAACAATTAAATATTGTGGCAAACTTCAATTTTACTTTCTGCATAAGCCCTCTCAATAGAGATGTTGGGTATAATCTTTCTTCATCTCCTATATTTTTTGCAGCTTTGTAAAGACTATGGCAAATAAGAAACCGACAGGCGACCTGAAGAGCAAATTGCGCTTAGCGAATCGAATACCTATTTTGCTGGGCATTCTGTTGACCTTTGCGCTCACATGGTATGTGTACATGGATGTGCACACCTATGAGTTTACACTTTGGGATGATGACAAGTATGTTCAAGAAAACCCATTGCTCGAAGCTGGTAGCACGCAACATGCCATCTGGACAACACCAGTGGCTGGCAATTACCACCCACTGACTATATTAAGTCTACAATGGGACATGGCAAGAGGCAAAGGGAAACCATCTGCCTTTCATGCCACCAACCGAACTTTGCACCTTGTAAATACGCTACTCATATTTTTACTTATCCTGCACATAGGAGCATCGGTACCTACTGCCATTTTCGGTGCGAGCCTTTTTGGAGTTCACCCAATGCATGTGGAATCCGTTGCCTGGATATCGGAACGTAAAGATGTATTGTATTCCCTCTTCCTCATATTATCATGGTGGGTTTGGCGTCATGGCGTTCATAAGAAAAGTATCGCATTGCAATGCTTTGCATGGCTGCTCATGCTCGCCTCCTGCTTGTCTAAAGGTATGGCAATTGTGTTACCCGGTCTTTTATTGTTGGATGCACTATGGCTTCGAAAAGATGCTATAAAAGAAAGTGTTATCAGGTTGATACCCTTTGGGCTGCTATCTGCTGTTTTTATGTTTGTGGCAATTTGGGCACAAGGCACCGTTGGCGCCATACGAGAAACTACAGATTTTACATGGTTAGACAAAGTGGTATTCCCCTTTTACGGGATATGGTTCTACCTGCAAAAAATGGTATTCCCATCTCAACTGTCGGCCATATATCCTTACCCCTTTCGAATTGAAGGCATGCTGCCAGCAATTTATTATATGGCAGTGGTTTGGGTTGCAATCCTCGCCCTTACCTTGTGGTATTTCAAAAAGTATAAACATTTGCTTTTTGCAGGTATTGGGTATTTGATATGTATTGCGCCGGTATTACAAATACTACCCGTTGGTAATGCCTTGACCGCAGACCGATATTTTTATGTCGCATCTATTCCACTATTTATAGGCTTAGCACTGTGGCTAAATCAAATATACAGACCTTCGCCATCTTCAGCAGTTTTACCCAAAATCGTAGGTGTATTGCTGGTAATCCTTCCACTATTATATGTAAATGCTGGTAAAGAAAGAACGAAAGTCTGGAAAGATACGATAACCCTATTCTCTGATGTAGTAGAAAAATATCCGCAAGCAGCGATTGCGCATTACAATATGGGGATTGTATTGAATGAAAGACAGGAATATGAGCGAGCAACCTACTCTTTTCGGCAAGCAGTGCAGGCAAGGCCTGATTATGCAGATGCGTGGACAAACTTAGGGGTTGCACTACAATACCGTTTGCAATACCGCGAAGCATTGGATGCATTGCATCAGGCTTTACAGTATGAGCCAGATCACTTCGAAGCACATAACAATACAGGTGTAGCCTTTGAGCGCCTCGGGCGCTCAGACAGTGCTCTGATTCATTATCGCAGATGCCTACAATTAGACCCGAACCGGGCAGAAATTCAAAACAACGTAGGGTATGCCCTTGAGAACTTGAATGTTTTAGATTCCGCTTTGTACTACTACAACCGCGCATTAGAAATCAATCCTGCTTATACTACCTCCATGGTAAATAAAGGCAACACATTATTAAAACTTGGATACTCGCAGGATGAAGCCAATATTTGGTTTGGCAAGGCAGCAGATCTCGGGCATGCAGGAGCGATTGCGTATTTGGGACGTAAATAAGGTTTCCTCAGAAAGTATAAGTTAGCAATATGAATTGGCGGGGGCCTAAAGTACACAGCCTACCGCGCTGCGGTAAACCGCAGCTCCCCTCCTCAATTTTTCGGAGTACTCATATCTATCCTCAGGTATCCATATAGGCACGGTAGCCACTCATCATGTATGAACCATAGCCCACAAAACGCATGAATCTCGTTTGCAATCAACCTACTATTTATCTTGTTTCTATATGCACATAAAGTTTTCATATCGCGCCACGGATAGGAGCGGCATGCGCCCACGAAAAGAATGTAAGATTACGCATTGCTGAATAGGGCGCATATAGCGGATAGCCGGGCCCCGAGAG
>Ga0247843_1004810_pt1 | contig 19673 bp, 50 predicted proteins | sample LaCruzMarch2017__FD_192420 | JGI IMG/M metagenome (GOLD analysis project Ga0247843, IMG submission 192420) | Freshwater microbial communities from meromictic Lake La Cruz, Castile-La Mancha, Spain - LaCruzMarch2017_8m | ecosystem: Environmental > Aquatic > Freshwater > Lake | place: Spain...
GGAGAGCTGTGCGGGATGATCGCCAAGGCCGCGAGCGAAGGTATGATCGGAGCCGAAGTAAAATCCCTCCCCAAACGGTTCTGACTTCAGAAAGGAACCCCAGACATGACCAAGAACGAAATTGATCTTGTGGCCAAGTTGGCAAGCAGGGAGGGATGGGTGGACTATGCCGTTACCCGGAAGAGCGACCGGGAATACGACCTACACATTGAGGGAAAGTCCAAGAGGATGGGTTGCAGTTTCTCCGCATGGCTTGTGCTTGCGGCGATCCGGGAACTCACAATGTGGACGAGTTGGAATGTTACGGAGATGACCGACTATCCCGATATGGCGATGGAAGGTGATTGGTCGGGAGTCCGGGATACCAACGAGGAATCCCTATGGGCGATCTTCAACAAGTTTGTAGTGAACTGAAAAGCATCCTCCCAAACGGCCATAGTCCTACCCAAGGAGATCAAATCATGCGAGCCACCAAGAACAAGACCGAGTACGCAAATCTGACCAGCGTCATCCCCTCCGCCGACGACAAGCGGGTTGTCTTCACCTTTGAGAACGGAACCAACTTCTCATGGTGCGTCTTTGACTTTAAGTTCTACCACGGCGATACCGGCAAGGAGTTCGGTGAGAGCCACTTCAAGAACATCGTGTGGGGCGTGGAGGAAGACCGCTTCAACCAGCCCCTCCCCATCAAGCCCGGCCACGAGCGGTTCTTCAACTTCCTTGATTCCAAGTCCAAGGAGGGATGGGTCAGGAACTTCTTCAAAATCCTCTCCAAATGGATCAATGACCGTGTGGAGAACCAGCGCCGCAACGGATCCTTCAAGCTCTACCAGCGGAAGATGAACAAGTTGGAGACTCTGTGCCGTGCCGATGTCATCGCTCCGGTGGAGAGCCTCGCCAAGAACAACTTCGTCAATCAGATGAATCTTGACCGAGTGTGCAAGAGCGTCTTCCGCGGGGACAAGATCGTTTCCTTCAAGGAGATGCGAGAAGACAACCTTGACGCATGGTTCTTCCAGCATGTGGGCGAGCGTGCCCATCCGCAGTATCTGCGTGAGGACAACCCCTACAACCAGAACGCGGATGTCTACGCGGGCGACGAGAACCGCGAGTTCATCCTTGGCAACTACATGGAGAACTACCGCACCTTCAACCGGGGCGGGATGGGCGATCTGTTCCGTCATGTGTGGGAGAGCCACAAGTACGCCTTCACCATGCCCGAATACTACTTCGTCCGCTTCAAGGAGACGATGGGACGCCTTGCGACCTACGGCTACGACCAGAAGAGGCTCATGGACTACCTTTTCCGAGACCTGCCCAACCAAGGTCTGTCCCAGCACATGGGCAAGCAACACTTGGAGGGCATGGAAATCCTCAACGACTACGCCCGCATGAGCCTTGAAATGGATCGGGACTTTGACAAGTACCCCCGATACCTGAAGACCGCCCATGACATCGCGGTGAAGAACTACAAGGTCAACAAGAGCAAGGTTCTCTCCGGCAAGTACGAGAAGGTCCGGGAAAACCTGAAGCAAATGGAATACAAGGGAGAGAAGTTGAGCATCCTTGTCCCCGAGAGTCTGGAGAGCATCGTGAAGGAGGGAAGCAGCCTCAACCACTGTGTCGCGTCCTACATTGAGGGAGTCGTGAACGGCGAGTTCGCAATCCTCTTCCTCCGCTCCAATGAGGAGTTGGAAAAGAGCCTCGTGACCGTGCAGGTCAAGGACGGACGGGTTCTTCAGTCTCGTGGTCAGAGCAACCGACCCACAACGGAGGAGGAAGCCAAGTTCCTCGAGAAGTTTGCGGAAAGCCTGAATAAGCAGAAGGAAATGGCATTAGAGGAGGCCGCATGATTGAATATAAGTCGCTTACCGACAGACAGCTTATTTTGGTTGTGCTTCACGAGCTAGGACATGTCAAAAGCATGCTCGAGAACGAGAGGAAGGGCGACCTGAAGGAAGTTTGGAACCTTGCGGAAGATCTGGTGCGGAGTCCCTTCCTGGAAAACAAGACGTGAAAAAGAATGAAGTATGTGGATATGAGTGAAACCTAGGAGAAATGAAATGAACTTGAATATCATCGTCGGCGTCTGTTCCTTCCTCGCGGGAATGATCGTCATGGACGCCCTCTGGGCTTGGAAGACCGGCGTCATGCGAGCCGTGTGGTATCGGATCACCGGAAAGTGATCCCCCAAACGGTTCCATGTAAGTCAACCAACCAAAGGAGCAAAGCAATGACTCGTCGCGAAGACTGCCGTATCGGAATGATCGTTGAGTTCGGCCGTGAGAACGGAGAGCGGACGAAGGGCGTCATCGTCAAGATGAACCCCAAGAATGCCAAGGTTCGCATTCTTGATAGCCGTGGTGAGGGACGGGGAAGTCAGTCGGGTTCTGTGTGGGGTGTCCCCTACAGCATGATGATCGCCGTGCAAGACGCCATCACGGAAACGGAAATCGCCATGCAGTCGTTTGCCCAACCCGACAACCCCGCCTTCAAGGCCTTCGCCCAAGCGAAGTCCATGGCAGATCAGCCCGTCCCCTACAACCGCTTCACCTATGTTGACAACCTCATCCTTGAGGCGATCCATGCCACCCACATGGACTTGTCCCCCGAGAATCTGACATGCGACGGAGAACTCCCCGTCCATGCCGTCAACGCAAAGCGGAGCAAACTCAACGCCCGACTGACCCACCTTTACAAGGCATTCGGCCGTGAGGTCGGAGAGAGTGCGTCATGCGATTGGATGGATGAGAAGCGGAAGGAAATGGCGACCTCAAACGGTTAACCCTACAGAAGGAGACGACTCAATATGACGTAAATCCGAGGCTATGCCACCACGAGCCTCACATAAAGGTGGCTCCCGGCGATCCTAGGTCGTTAGGGATTTAAATCAAAAGACTACATAGATTCCATGAAGGAAACTGGCCTAGACTTCAACAAATACTTGATGATGGCGTGCAAATACGCCTACCTTGAGTATGAATTAGGAATAGATTCGCCAGCTGCCCTTTTCTATCTCAATCAAAAAGCAATTGATCACCTCAAAGCATGCTGGCTGAGCTGCGTTTCAATACCAGACGCCGCGCATTCCATAGCCAAAATGGTAAAGAAAGAAGAGTGAGATGTTCGGCTTTGACGATTCCTGGGTGGACGACATGTCCGATCTGTGCTGGGTAGACGACCTGGCCGACCCAGGTCACGACTACTTCGATGCAGAAGACGAAGAAAACTACAGCTCTGTGGAGAAGAAACATGAAGACCCAGAGAATACTGCTCGAGATCACCTACGACGAGAACGAGACTCAGGAGCCGTCGCGCTGGGACTGGAACAGCCTTCTCGAACTCGGCCCCGACGAGGAAGTCCAGATCGTCGAGGTGGACGCCGCCACTCTGCTCTTTGTAAAAAAGTAGCATCAAATAGTTCTAACTGAAACAAGGAGAAACGCCGTGGGATATACGCACTACTACTACCAGAGCAAGAACCTGACCCAGAAGCAGTGGGAGAAGGTGTGCCTCGAGACCTTCCAGATTCTAGACTACTGCAAGGCCAAGAAGATCAAACTCGCCTTCGAGTGCGACATTCCAAAACCGCCAGAGGTCAGCGACGAAATGATCCGCTTCAACGGGGTCAACGACGAAGGCCACGAAACCTTCATCTTCTTCAAGAAGAAGCCCGAGGAGCAGATCCACTCCGACAAGAGCCGGTATTTCTACTTCTGCAAGACCGCACGCAAGCCATACGATCTTGCAGTCTGTCTTGTGCTTCTTTCCCTTGCAAACCACTCTCCCAAGTCCGTGGAACTAGGATCGGACGGAGAGTGGGATGGGGAGTGGACGGATGCACGCAGGGTCTACAAGGAACTTTTCGGGGTCGAATCCGAAAGTTTCCAAAAGGCCGCCTGAAAGAACGCCCCGGGATGGTTAAGTGAATGTAGAAGAAACTTCCCCAAGGAGAGTCAGATGGGTGCCAATTTCGAAGTCGTCGAATTCGACGGGAACCTCACCAGGGATCAACTCACCAATAAATACCAAGAACTGGTTCAGGATCAGGAGTACGAGTACGGCCACGGAGGGTACAGCGGAACTTTTGCCACCCTCCATGGCATCGCCGCCACCCTGCGCGGCCTGCTGGAGAAACACAAAGGAGGTGAGTGATGGCATTCGGATTTGAAAACGAATTGAGAGCCGAGAACGACCGCTTGCGCAACCAACTAGAAGCGGCGGTCGGAAAGGCTGCGTGGCACTACGAGAATTTGACCCTCTTGGAAGAAAAAATGGTTGAGCGTAACGCCGAGATCGAACGCCTGCGTCTCACCGACGCGGAGCGGGAGGCGGTGGAGCGGGCGGCTCAATGGATGGTGCAACTCGCCAAGGATCGCGGAGAGATTCATTCGGCGGGGTATTTCGTTGACGACGCCGCCACCCTTCGCGGCCTGCTGGAGAAACACAAAGGAGGTGAGCAGCGGCGAACCTATGACTGACCACACCGCAGGACAACGCGAGCCGTCTGCTCCATCGAGGCAAGGTCTTTTCAAGCCGGAAAGAGGCAGAAGACTATATCGAGCAAAACCACCAGAAGCGGGATCCAGCCATGGCTGTCCTGTTTCGGAATGTAGAGAAGACTTTCGAGAAGCGTCCGACATTCAACGGCAAGCCGATGGCAGTGAATGGCTGTTGGAGTCCATCCAAGGACGCACAGCCCGTGGAGGTGCGATACTACTACCCGGAAAGTGCCAGCCAAGATGCTCCCTATTCCTATCGCACCAAGGCCCTGGCCGAGGTTTTGAACGGGGAAATTAAGAACGTCGTTGCTGACCAACTGAATGCCGGAGACAAGGAGAAACTGAAGGCGACCTGGAATTCCTTCTTCGAAGCCTCTTCTGATTGGAAGAGCCTCCACGACAAGATGGAGGTCCTGGTCAGTAAGTTGAAGAAAACGGAGGCTGTCTTCACAACCGAGGATTGGAGGGATTTGAAGACGGTCAGAAAGTCTCTGAAAAAGGCGTTGTGTCTCCGTGAGAAAACCAAGGCGAAGTTCATTGCCTTGGATAAGAAGTTGGGGGAGAGGCTGTACAAGTACGGCGAAAATGACAAGGGCAACAAGTGGCTCGTCGGCGGCTGGTGTGCAAGTTGAAATCCATGACTGAAATGGCAATGATACCATGACTGAACTTGCCAGAATCCTAGTCGCGGTAGTCACCACAGTTGAAATCTTCATCAAATGGAGGAAGTGATGCAAAAGTACCTCGAGCCGACCGACCCTGACGCATTTGTCGACCACGAACGACTGTCCCCCGCACCCTCGATGGGATACACCGTGGAATGCCCCCAGTGCAAGGGACACGGGGGATGGAACCTCCAGCTCAATGCCTATGCCCTCCACGGAAAGGAGAACACCCCTGAGAACAGGAAGTTGTTCAGCCACTTCCGGGCCTCATGCAGCCAGTGTCAGGGATACGGATACGTCACCCCCGACAACGCAGATCACGTGCATGTGTGGGTCTTCGCGAAGAACACGGGAAACTGCCTCAACCTCCACGAGTGCAAGATCTGCGGACGCAAATGGGAGATAGACTCGTCAGACTGAAAGGGAAATCATGCGTTGCAGTCGAATGCGCGGTTACGGCTCGTGGTGCATGGGCTGGAGAGAGGGAGAAAGACTTCCTCCAGGTCCTCCTGGCAAACCCGGTATCTTCTTCTGGGGATTCATGGCGCTGCTCGTCTTCTCATTTGTGAAGGTGGGCATCGAAACGGGCAACTCAATGGGATTCCTCCTCGGACTTGCGGTCGTAGCAGGACTGATGAAGGGAATGAAGTCCTGAAACAGTGGTCATTACATGAAGATCAAAACAAAAAAGCCCGACTCGAAGTGGCTGAAGCTGGCCAGGGAACGAGGCTTCACCCTGAAGACCGGCCCCAGGAACATGTCCGCCCTGAAGGAAATGCTCCTTGAGATCGGAGGCTGGGCTGTCTGCATCCCCCATGTCGAAAGCGACCTGAAGAAGCTCCTCAAGAGGGGTGGCAGGTTCACCGGCAAACTGAAGATGATGAAGGGAGAGCCCTGCCAGTGCCATTCCAACAGCGCTTTCTGCTGGGATGAAAACAGGGAACACTGCAGGATCTGCACAGGATACGCCCTCACCCGTGACGGAATGTGGCGGCAACACTCATGGATCTACACCCATGACGGTGTGATTGTGGAAACCACAGTCAGAAGGGTAGCCTACTGGGGCTTCTCCATGTCAGAGGACGAGTGCGAGCAGTTCCTATTCGAAAACATGTGACCCAAACGGCAGTCAGATCAAGGAGAAAACAATGAGCCTAATCACAAAACCGTCCGGAAGCGTCGCCCTCCCCGACAACGCCCTCTGGACAAACCGATTTGAGATCCGGTCCGAAACCAGCAACCGCATCTATGTGGTCGCCATGAACAAGGAAACCGGCAAATGGGGATGCAGCTGCCCCGGATACTGCAGCAAGAGGAAGTGCAAGCACCTCCTAGACGGATGCGGCCTTTCTGTGGATGAGATCCACGGATCAGTCAAAATCTCGGAAAAGAAAGTCAGGAGGCTGTCTTGAGCAAGTTCGCCAAACTCTTTGACCGATATAAGACCTACGACGACACAAAAGGCAGAGGAAGCGTCGCAGATTGGTCCCACGCCTTCGAGACGAGGATGGGACTCGACGAGGCCCGGAAGATCATGAGGGAGAGCGATCCCCTCGCGGTTCTCGGACTATCATCCATGCCCGATATGACTCTCCTCAAGGCGACCTACAGAAAACTCGTCATGGAAAACCACCCCGACCGGGGCGGAGATCCAATCCTTTGCAAGAAGATCATCGCGGCCTTCACGGTTCTAGAAAAAAAGATTTCAAAGAGTTGATATGACATGAAAGTCATATTCCTCGACATAGACGGGGTGCTCAACACGCCCAAGACAATCCGCAAGTTCGGATTCGACTTCATCGACGACATCCTTGTCGCCCTCGTGGCAAGGATCTGCAGGGAGACAGGAGCTAAGATCGTGATCTCGTCGTCCTGGAGGACGGAGGAGAAAGACCTGAACATCGCACGCCAGGCCCTCGAGCGGCACAACCTGGAAATCCACGCCTGCACGCCTGTCATCAAGAGGGAGTGGAAAGAGGGATGCTGGGTAAAAAGGCATGAGGAAATAACCGCCTGGCTCAGTGAAAAGGAAGTCGAGAGGTTTGTGATTCTCGATGATCTCAAAGATGCGTGCATCGAGGGAAGCTTCTTCCAGACTGACGAGGAAAAAGGACTTACCGCCGACATGGCCGAGAAAATCATGGATCATCTGGGGAGGATCTGAAAACTTAGGGCCAAACAGTTCAATCTTCATCACCCCTCAACAAAGGAGAATGAAATGAACTGGTTCACCGTTGAAGAAAAGAAGGTCGTCTGGGCACCCATCGGCACCGTCACGACCAAGAATGGCGAAGTCAAGACGCGGTTCTTCAAGATCGGAGTCAAGGTTAAGATGGCCGACGGCAGTTGGTGGTTCTTCTCATTCAAGCACAAGTCTTGGACAAAGCACAACACCCTCGTCCGAAAGATGGACATGCTCGGTCGCCCCATGGTGGAGGGTGGAAAGCCCGTGTTCCTACCCGAACGGAAGGAGAACTACACCGTCAACTCCCTCCACCGCGAGTGGGGCAAGCGTAAGCCCGAACTCGTCTCCGCCCTTGAATCCGCGGTCATTGAGGCCGACTCCAAGGAAGAATGAGACGCCCGTCAGTGCCGAGCGTATAAAACAAAGGACTCAAACGGTTCAGCAATAGCCCCAAACCAAAGGAGAACAAGATGAAGGTCGGACATCTCTACGAGATCACTCTGAAGAACGGCGACGAACTGTACGGCTACACGGTCTACGAGAAGACCGGAAACGAGTATGTCGTTGGCTACGACGGCATTGACGGCAATCTAGACTTCCGACGGATAATCAAAGAGGAAGACATCGGAATGTGTGCGGAAGTAGTTGTCTGAAAATCCCTCCCCAAACGGCTACAACAATATAACCACCACCCGAAAGGAAACCACAATGCCCGCAACGAAGACTCTCTCCATCACACTGAAACGCTTTCAGCACTACCCCCGCATGTCGGAAGAGACGGAAGCCTTCAACGCCGACATCTCCTACGAAGGCGTGACCATCGGAACAGCGGAGAACGACGGCCACGGCGGATGCACCTTCGTCCACCTCAATGACAAGGGTCGTGCCATCCCCGAAATCATCACCGCCAACCAAATCCCCGAGTTCTCCGACGGCAAGTTCAACGAGGACTCGCTCACAAACATGGTGGACAAACTCGTGGAAAATTCAATCCGCTCCAAGTGGATTGATAAGCAACGCAAGAAGGTGGAGAAGCAACTCGCCACAACCGTCCTCTTCAGCCGAAAGGGCGACAAGGACGGCTCCTTCAGAACCTACAATCTGAAGGGCAAGTCGCCCGCAGAGGTCGTCGCCTTCGCCAAGCAAGTCGCGGGAAAGCCCGATGTGACCCGCGTACTCAACCTCATGCCCTTTGATGACGCCTTCCAACTGCTTGTCAAGGCTGATTGAAAAAATAAGGAACAAACGGCTACAACAACACAAGGAGAAAATCATGAGTCGCTACCAAATCGGCAGTTATTCCTACGGCTACGACAACCCCCTTCAAGAGTACTTCCTCCAAAAGAGTACGGGAAGCCGAACCAAGGAGATCGTGGGATGCCTCAGCCCGAAGGCGGGAACGGCGGGCAACTTCATTGAAGCCGTGAAGAAACTCGGCATCCCCGTCCCCGAAGACCACATCAACAAGGCAATGGGCGACCTGCCCTTCTGAAAAGACCAGCCCAAACAGTTCAACCATCAAGGAGGATTGAAATGAACGACCCAAACTACGACGACCACGACGACTTCTACTACAGCGAAGAAAAAGCCCGCCGCTTCATTGAAGATGTCTTCGGCCCGGACGACACGAACCCGTGCGTCATCCGGAATCCTGGTTGCAAGTTCACGGAGAAGGTTCTTGATTATATCCAATTCGAATGGGAGGTCGAAGTCACCCATTGTTCCCATGAAGTTCAGAACAAGATCATGGACATGATTGATGCAATGAAGGGAAAGAACAACATCCCCAACACCGCGTCAAAGATCGCAATGGAAGTCATTCCCATCTGAAGACCTGAAAAGTCCCTCCCAAACAGTCTGAAACATAAGGAGAAACCAAATGAACGACGATGCAATCTTCTCTTACGGTTCCGACCAAGCCATCAAGGACGGCGTCCTACACCACCCATACCCGACTCGGTGGCCGTGGCTCCTCATAACCAACAGCGTCCACGCGGACTGTGCAAACGAAAAGGGTCGCACCTACGACCAAGCCCTCACCCCACTCCTCATGGACTGCATCATGGAAGTCAAGGCAAAGAAGCCCGACCATGAAGACTTCCCCCTCGTTCTTGAACACACCGTAGCGGGAACTGTGTGGATCATGCCCAACGAAAAGGGCGGAATGACAGTGATGAAACCCGAAGACTACTGAAAAATACAGACCCAAACCGCCTTAAGGACAAGGACGGACAACTTCAAAGGAGTGAAAAGATGATCGCCATTCTGACTGTTCTGCTCGCAGGCTACGGCCTCTCATACGACGGCCTCCACGAAAGCAAGCACTACTTCCAAGTCAACACTCCCAAGGCCGACTACGGATGGGTGCTGACAGAGTCCGAACTCTACTGCGACGTAATCTACCAAAGGAAACAGTAGATTATCAGGAGGAAAACAAATGAAACTGATCCTGATGAGGGGCGTGAGCGGCAGCGGAAAGAGCACCCTGGCGCGAAAGCTGGCCGAAGACCACGAAAACAGCGTCATCCTCTCGACAGACGACTACTTCATGGTCAATGGGAAGTACGTGTTCAATCCCTCGAGCCTGGGGAAGAACCACAAAATGAACCAGGACAGGGCAAGATGGGCAATGCAGGAAAGAACCTCCTGCGTCATCATCGACAACACAAATACCCAGGCCTGGGAAATGCTGCCCTATGTCGAGGCCGCCCTCGAGCTCGGATATGAAATCGAGATCCACGAACCCGACCAGGTTCCGATCGAGGAAATCATGCGCCGCCAGGAATCGAGGCCCGACAAGAATCTCCCTCTCGAAACAGTCCAAAGGATGCTCAATAGGTTCGAAAAGAACGTCACGATTGAAACCATCCTGAAATCAAAGAGGCTATGATGACCTACACGATCGAAATCATCAAGGCAATCAACGAAAAGAAGAAGAAATGACCAACCAGGAACTTGTGAACGAGCTGCTGACCATGAGGGAGCTCGGATTCCCCGTGACCGACGGAGCCCTCAACCACGCCCGACTGGACGACCTAAGCGGGCACGAGTCCCTCACCCTCAGGGAACTCGCAAACCACTTCGTAGAACTTTACTACGTCAAAGGCTGGAAGAATCCCTGACCCAAACGGCAACAAGGACACAAGGAGAAAACCATGGACATCAAGTGGCTTGACGGAAAGAACGCTGACGGCATGTATATCCTTGAAATCTGCTACGGCGACGGAACCAAGGCTTACATGAAGAACGAGGACCGGGAAAGGATCAACGAATACTGCTCCCTCGTCTCCAACATGCCCGAAGTGGCTACCTTCCATGTCCACAGCCCCGAACTGCAGATCCTCAACGAGGCCGCCTGAAAAAGAACCCCGGAACGGTTGAAAAGACATGGAATGGGACCTGGAGACGCGCCGCAAGCTCGCCAAGGAGATCCGGCGCGTCTCCCTCGAGATCCAGCACGAGGAGTTTGCATCCAACAACGGCAGGCACTTCGCCGAGGGAGTGGAAAACACGATCAGAAGGATCATGGACAAGCTAACCCCACTCGGCTTCGAACCCGCAAACAAGGACTGGAAGCACCAAGAAGGCGACGGAAACATGTTCCTGGAAAACATCTACCAGGACTCCCCGACCCATCTCTGGTTTGAAACAGCTCAGTGCAGGGTGGTCAAAATAGAAAAAATCCTGGCAGAGAAAGTACTCGTCCTGGGAATTCCCTGAACAAACGGCATTACCATTGAAAGGAACCCAACAATGGCAAAGACCAACTGGTACTGTGAGGCGAAAGTCACCTACTGGGACTACAACCAAGGCGACTACTGCGAGGTGAATCTAGACCACCATTCAAAGGCAAACACCAAGGAAGAGGCGGAATACGACGCCCGCGAATCCTGGTCCGATCACGGATACAACCCCGACAAGGTTGCCGTGAAGAAATACGAATAAATCCGCACGGGCCGGCCCCAATGGAAAACAAAACCATGGGGCCGGCCCGAAATCTTTACCCCCAAACGGCAGAAGAACCAAGGAGAACACAAATGAACGAATACTTCGGGTTCTACGAGGAAATGGACGCCTACGAGGGATGGCAGGAAACCAACGAGGAATCCGGCCAAACCTCCGGCCAGGAAAACTGAAAAGAACCAGGAACCAGGCCGGAAACAAACAAAAAGAACCGGACAAACTTCCGGCCAAACAGTCCTAATATCAACCCAAGGAGAATGAAAATGAACGACAACGAACTTTTCAGCGACAGCGAACTCCAGCTCACCTGCCTGTGCGGAGAGATCCTCACCGATGACAACAGCCGCCACGGAAGCTGCAACAACTGCCTGAACGACGAATGGGACGCCGCCTGGGAAAACGAGGACATGGACGGGGACCACGAGTCGGGGCTGGCATCCGCGGGATTCGGAACCGACGAGGACTACTGCCACGACACTCCCATGTTCGAAGACTACTACGGGGGAGAATAAAATCCCCCCGCCCAAACAGTTGACATTCCAGCATCTAAAACCCAACAGGAGAATCGACATGAAAATCCAAATCGAAATCGACCTTGACAACGCCGCGCTCCAGGACAACCCGGGCGAGCTCGCACAGATCCTCGAGAAGATCCCGCACAACACTCTGATCGTGAGCGGATCGGGAAAAAAGTTCCGGTTCCTCCCCGGCGACGACGGAAAGCTCAAAGACTCAAACGGAAACACCGTCGGCCACTGGGAAGTCAACGAGTCCTTCTAAATTTTGGCTCTCGACCTGGCTCGATTACCTGGAACCTGGCTCCTCGATTCAGCTGTCTCCAGGCTCGATAGCTCTCGATTACCTGGAACCTGGCTCGAGAATCACCAGGTCAAACGGCCATAGCTTCACAAGGAGAACATCATGCAAACTGCAACAGCTTCCACCAAGATCCTCGTCGAGACCAGCGAATACCAGGGAATCGGCTTCGCCACAGTCGATCTCCACGGAGAAACCCACTACGACCTGTACGTCATGTACACAAAGCTTCCCCAGGTAATCGAGTGCGCCGGCCGAACATACGGCAAAAGTTGCTGGGACAGCGACAGACAAAAGGCGCACTACCGGACCGATGAAGAGTGACCAGTTACCCCTCGTATCCCAGGCCGCATCGATCATACGTGATCTGATCGGCTGTGAGTTTGAATGGGAGACGGCGGGCCATAGTGAGTATGGCAAGGGGGCAGTGATGCTCCTGATCCATGAGCCCGGCAGTGTGTTGCGACCCTACTGCAACTACGACTGCTATGCCTATGACAAGATCGAACAAATGACCGCTGCGTTGGATGCTATCGGCCTGTTCGTTGAGGATTGCACCGGGGATTACTCAGGAGTTTATGAGGTGAGCAAATGAGCGTGAGTCTTGGATACACCATGTTCCGCTACGGCTTTGAGTCCGTGTCCGTTGACGAACTGTCGGAGATTGTCGTGCGTCTGTGCATGGACGATGAGGACGGCGGCACTGGTCAGTTTGAGGACGAGTCCCGCGAGATGATCGGCGGCATGGTGATTGCCCTGCATTACCGGCGTCGGGTCGAAGCCTACCTGGAGAACGACGAGGACGAGGGGCATGCGGTGCCGATTGAGATTCGCCCTAGCGAGTACTTCATCGCCCGGTATGAGGAACTGTGCCAGCGGCATGGCATCACCGTTATGGATGGTGATGCGTGGTGGGAGGATTGGTGGCCTGAGAATTGCCGGTGGCACAAGGCGGAACTAAACAGGCTGGCCGCGCTGAAGGTTGGCGAGACGGTCGCAGCACGGCGAGCCTGGACTGAAGCAATGAAGCAGCACAAGGAGACTAACGATGCCGCTGGTTGAACTGACTGCCGAAGAACTGAAGGCGATTGATACCGCCTTAATGATTGTCAACGAGCATGCGCGGCGAGGTCGCCGTAAGCAGAAGGACTACATCGAATGCGATGACGATCCAATCGGGGCGGAATTAATGGAGCCCGCCATCGCAGAGGTGAATGCAGCCCGCTTTACGTTGTGTGGCCTACTGAACAGGGCACAGGAGACGAACGATGCCTGAATTCGACGGCACAATCAGACAGTTCTGCCAGTTGACCAGGGAGTTGTACCCCAACTGCCGGATCTGCTACGGGGATGACGACCAGATCGTCATCTACACAGGAGCCGCTGTTGAAATGGGCGGTGCGGTTGTAGAATGGTTGCCAGAGGATGAGGATCAGTATCAATCATGGTGTGATAGAAACCCGGAGGTGTGCAGTGGCTAAGTACCGCGTGCAAGATGAAGGGACCGACAGGACGTTCGCCAGGTAAAAACCCGGCCAAACAGTTGAATATACAGTCAGTTCCAAACCCAAGGAGAAGAATCATGCAACTCGTAGAAATCAACGCCCGCCGCGACTTGATCGCACAGATGATTGAAGCCCAGGCCGAACGCGACGCGGCCGCCATCCGCAAGTCCGGATTCTACCGGATCAAACCCAACGTCCGCCGGTGCGACAGCAAAACCCGCACCCGTCCCAGGGCGGCCTGACCACAAATCCCTCCCCCGAAAAAGAGTAGGGGGAGGGAATCCGGCCGGGAAACACAACCCCAAACGGCTGAAGGTCACAAGGAGAAAACAATGGACATCAACACCGCAATTGAACTCGCAGTGGAAGAGGCCGTCGGATGCAAGGTCGGCGTCAAGGTTGTGAAAAACCCCCGCCAAAGCGATTGGAAATACTTCCCTTGCCGAAAGGAATGGCTTGAAACAGCGGGGGAGGAATACAAGGTCGTCGCCGAAGTCTCCCCCAACGGGAAAGTCTGCATCGTCTGAAAAAAACAAACCCAAACAGTTGAATTAAAGTCCAACAACAAACCAAAGGAGTCAAAAATGAACAAGCCTTGCGAATCCTGCCGCTGCGAAACCTCCCTCTCCCAGTTCTGCGGAGTCGCCGTTTGCGACATGTGCGATCATCACAACGGCCTGGTACGCTGCTATTGTGGCTGGTCGTCAAGTGGCGGAAACGGCCACGATGAACTTGTGGAAATGGGGGAGTTCATAGATGACGAACCCCCTGGGGTGGAATGATCCCGCCAGGGAGTCACCTGGCCAGGAGGGGCGATTCAAAAAAACAAACCCAAACGGCTGAATAAAAGTCCAACCACAACCACAAAAGGGAAACAACAATGCCCCGCTACAGCATCACCATCTTGTTTGACGCCGACCGCGAACTGACCACCGACGAACTCAACACGATCGCCAACGCTTGCCTCGTGCAAGCCGTGGAACCCGTGGACGCCGACGGCGAGGACTTGAATGTGTCGGTGACGGACACGGAATTCTTCACGATGAAAATAAAGGATGAATAGTGAATCCACCCTCCCCCGAAAAAAGTAGGGGGAGGGATCGGGAAGCACAACCCCAAACGGTTGAATAAAAGTCCAACCACAACCACGAAAGGGAAACCGAAATGACACGCAAAGAGCGGATCGTCAAGGCCATGAAACGGGACGCCGAAATCCACGCCCGCGGATATTACAACTCCGACGAACGGAAGGATGTCGCCACAACCGTGGACTACATGATCGTCCCGACCGACCGCCCCGAAACGACATGGTTCATGCAGATCGTCGCGGAGTCGGCCGAAGCCCCCGCGAAGTAATCGCCCTCCCCTCCCCCGAAAATAAAAGTAGGGGGAGGGAATCGGGAAACAACAACCCAAACGGCAGTATCAATGTCAGTGATGCACTTCGCATCGCGACCAAACGCGAAAGGGAAACCTATGCTTGCCAATGTCTTGAACATCCGCGGTTGCCGTCCGATCAGTTTCGTCGCGGAGACGACCCCCGAATTGAAGTCGGGCAACCCGTTCGGCGGGACAACCCGCACGCACCGTCTGCGGAAAATGTCCCGCGTGTCGGGCATGATCGGCTTCCGCTACGATAACTCCGTCAACAACCAACGGGGACGCGAGGGAAACCCCGTCAACCCCGCCACGGGCGAGATTGAAACCTTCGTCGCGGAACCCCGTAAGTGGGGCGTGCGACGGGATGGAACCCCGTTTGTGGATCACAAGGGGGCGACCTACTTGGAAGTGAAGGTGGAACGGTCGCTCCATTGCGAGTATCGGTTGGACGATGGAACCCCCGTGGACGCTTCCATCGTGGAGCCGTGGCTCCCCTCCCGTGTGGAAGGGCGACGGCAAATGGTTGAGAAACCCGTCATCCTCCGCGACTACAAGATGGAGAATCTGCGGGAAGTGACGGTCAACGGGGCAACCCATACGGCCTAGCACAATCCCCGCCCCCTCCCCAATATCGGGGAGGGGGTTGAGGGTTGACCCCACCATTCCAAGAAAGATTTTTCAAAAAAAGTTTCTAAAAAATTGTTTTCAAAAAACCTGGGGGCAAATGGTTATAGAAGGGGAGGCCGGGGCGCCCGACCCCTTTTTTAATCGATCTCTGTTACGTTTCCTGAAATTGATTAATTCAGATCAATTCCTATGCAACTTGGTACCCTTTTAATGGGCCTGAATGAATCCCCCCGCGGAAAACCTGCGGCATTTTTGGAAACCGGGGAACTTTTCATTGTTTCCGCCGGGACCGGTTCCATCCGCCGGGGGTTCACTCCCTGTTTCTGGCTCCGTTAGAGAAGAACATCTCGTTGATCCTGCCGCAGCATTTGGGGGCGGGCCAGTTCAGGTAGTAGCAGTTTTTGATGAGCCCCTTTACCTCCTTGTTGTCGTAGAAGTCCAGCACGTTTTCGCCGATGTGCTTGTCCGGATACTCCATCTTCCAGTATTCGGAAACTTTGAGGACATAGAAATAGACATCCATCATGATGTCCTATGATAGCTGGGAATCGATTTTGCTCACGTATATAATCCGGCGCTGCTGGAGGGGGCATGAGATTCAAGGAATGGCTTTTGATGGAGTCGTCGGACCGGGTGGTCCTGATGAAGACGGTCAACGACGAGGGCTCGGACTCCATCGGCAAGGTCGGATTCCAGCTGCAGGACAGGCACCGGTCCACTGCCGGCTACTACAAGAAGTACGGCGACACCAGCAGCGACCAGATGTACGGTCCGGGCTTGTATTTCACCGTGGTCCCCGCGGGGCAGGATCCGAACGAATATGCAAGGAAAAACTGCAAGACTTACGCGCAGTGGGGCAATCACGTCGTGCTTGCGACGATCAGGCCCGGGAGCCGCGGCCTGGTGACCGGGTTCCAGCCCAAGCACCCCATGTGGAATTATATTGCATCCAAGGACACCTACGTCTACGACCAGCTCGAGGCCCTTGGTGTGAATGACGTCATCAAATATGCCAGGAACAACGTTCACACCGACAACGAATGGGGGTACAAACTTCACGACAGGATAGACTTCTGGGCCCATTCCCACTGGGCGGAGGGCGGCTTGGCGAAGCTCAACGTCGTGGTCTACAACCCGACCGTATTGCAGATGATCGGCAGTCTGGAGTGCGAGCCGGGGAAGAAAAGTCCGGCGGCCGCCTCGGGCATTGCTCCCAGCGGTCGGCAGTCGCCAATGCCGAGAAGCAACTATGTCCCCCCTCCCGGCACCGAGGATCTGTCGCTGGAGGAAGTGCCTTTGGATTGATCATCTGATGGGACCGTCCCAGGAGGCCCATATTTGGCCCGTGCGGGGCTTCGGTGGCCTGGGTTGGTCTGTGATGGGTTGCTGTTCAAAGAAGCCTCTGGGGGCTTATGCGGCGGGATCTAATATGATTTCTTTTTCACTTTTTTGAGGTTAACAAGTTGTCCTATCTTGTGGCGAACATACCTTCTGTGGAGGTCCTTGTTGACAAGAGGTTCCTTTATGACTTCGCGAGGGGCGACGGCGGTGGTTTCCTCGGCGAAGGGGAGTGGGAGAGGGGTCACTGGGTGACTGTGAAGAGCATCCCGGGCCGGGCGTTGCTTTTTGAGACTTTCATAGACAGATTTTCGGCGGTCTACGACAAGCTTCCCATTCATGCTTTCAGGTGGAGAGATGCGGAGGAGGGCGACATTTGTTATCCCCTTGACTTTCTTCAGCTTTGGGACTGTCTTTCCTACAACATCAGCGTGATACAGAAGAGGTCTTTGAGGAATGTGAAGACCTTTACCGTTCTCAAGGATCGGACTGTGGTGGAGGGCGATTATCTGTTCACAATAGACACCGCCAGTTCGGAGCCGAACGAGGTCGACTGCGGTTGGTCGGAGACTCCGAATGAGCACAAGTGCTACAACATATCAAAGATATCGAATGGCCAGTTCGTTGCCCAGCCGAACAACAGGACGAGGTGGTTCCAGCCGTCCAGGTCTGGGAGTCTGGAGGAGTCTCCTTATTTCAGATATTCGACCAGGGTTTGGACTTGCGAGGGATTTTCCAAGTGGAGGCCTTCCGGCGAAAGCTGGTCTTATTGAATTTCATGTTTCTTCGTGGAGGCCTTTTGCTCTGATGTAGGCCCATTCTTCCTCCGAGAGTTCGGATTTATTGACGAGTTTCCTTATTATCGAGTTTCTCACGTCCTCTTGTCCCTCGATTTCGTCCAGCATGTTTTCGTACCGTACCGCGATTTCCGCTCCTTCCTCCAGTATTTTTTCCTTTGTCCTCTGGATGTGGTTCATGAATCCGGATGCGACCGTCATCATGAGTGCGGTTGTTACGAGCAGCTCGATTTTAGAAAATCCTTTTTCCATACCTGTATGTACGGACGATTGTTGGAGTTTTGTTAGCGTTTTGGAAAAATGCCCTTCCTTTTCGCTGGCTTTTCACACCCTCGTCGCGATGTAGCATTATTCTCTATTCGTGTATTCCGGAAGGAATCGAATCTGGACCGCGGATGCCTCGGACGCCAAGGATCGTTCCGTGCCGGGCGTGCGGACGGCCTGGATTCTGGAAAACAATTTGGTTGACCTTGGTGGCCGGGCACGCCAAAGGGGGTTTTTGCCGGCTTTGCTTGTTGTTTTTCCGGACTACAATGCCTCTGGAGGATCCCATGATCGACGGCGGCTTTCCCGTTTACCTGCTGGACGACGGTTCCGTGTTTTTTGCGAGGGAGGACCTCGGGCACACGGAGTTCTGGGAGAGGGAGGTTGCCCTGGAGGCGTCGCGTCGTCTGGGGGTTCCATTGGACGGGATCCTGGACCTTCCCTACTGCCAGAGGCGTGGCCGTGTTGTCGGGGGCGTGCTGTACTGCGGGGAGGTTCTTTCCCTCATCGAGCTCAGGTCGGTGGAGAGGTCGGTTGGCATGCGTCTGAGGGTCGTCCACGACGACCATGAGACGAGGTGTGTTCTGAGCCTGGGCGAGTTCAGGGCGCTCAGAAGCCCATGTCGACGATGACGTAGCGTCCGCCGGCGTCGATGATGTTGTCCTCCAAGTCGGACAGTTCTATCCTGTACTTTTCCATTTCTCCGAGTGTCCTGAAGAGCTGGGCGAGTTTTTCGTGTTCCCGGTCGTTGTCTAATCCGTATCTGTCTAGAACCGGCTTTTGTTTTTCATTTCCTCCGTAGGCAATCCAGTCGGCGGCGAGTTCGAATCTGCCTCCGAGGGAGAGTTCGTAGAAGTCGCCGGTCGTGTAGGTCATCGGCCGGCCCTCTATTTTTTCTACCATTATGGCCAGTGAGTTGAGTCTTGGCATCTGCCTGATTTTCTCGCCCTTCTCCCAGTCGAACACCTTTGCGATGTTCGGGCTGTTGAGCCTCTGCGCCCTGACGAGGTTCTGGATGTCTTCCTTGTGCGCGGTTATCTTTATGAGTCTGTCGGGGTGTCCGGGATGCTGGTAGAGCGTTGCGAAGCTTCCCTGGCTGTATTTGATGAGGTTGGACTTGAATCCCAGTGCCTTTCCGACGTCCGCCTGCTGCGTCTTGTCCCTCTGTGAGAAGGCCTTTTCGTAGTTTTCGAGCCACGTCCTGAATTCCATGGACTTATCTAGGCATGTTGCTTTACAAACCTTTCCTTCGGACTAGAATGGGATTGGAGGAAATCATGAAAGACCCGCTTGACATCTTCGAGGACGACCCCATGGCCTGGCGCGAGTTCCTGGACCGCCACAGGAGTCTTCCGCTCTGGGTTCGGGCCTTCAGCAGGATCAGGTACCTTCTGGGAATCTGACTTCTCGCACGTAGATAGTGCGTGGAATTCAGAGAGTACCTTGAAAAAGAGACGAGGCTCGAGTTTGAGCTTTTCGAAAGCATCCACCTGGAGGATCAGGGCTGGATCGCGGACGAGTCCGTCATGGACATCGTCAGGGGAACCGGAAGAGTAATCAAGGGTGTCGCCCAGTCCGGTGCCGGACTCATGTCCATGGGTGACGAGGCCATAGCCCGGGCGATGGGGGAC
>Ga0247843_1004814_pt1 | contig 19657 bp, 20 predicted proteins | sample LaCruzMarch2017__FD_192420 | JGI IMG/M metagenome (GOLD analysis project Ga0247843, IMG submission 192420) | Freshwater microbial communities from meromictic Lake La Cruz, Castile-La Mancha, Spain - LaCruzMarch2017_8m | ecosystem: Environmental > Aquatic > Freshwater > Lake | place: Spain...
TGGCTACAGGTCATAAGGATGTAACCCCAGCCTGATATATGCTCCCTGAGTCCTGAGATGTGTAACCTGAGTACACACAAGCATACCACCACGGCTGGTAGAGGGTACAGACCACTTCAGACTGTATCTATCATTCACCATATGTATATAGAAGATGTCTGATCACATTCTACTGTGGTCAAATGGCATATAGTTACATCCCCATGCTGTTACACACACCACTCCCACCCATAGAACCCCAGTCAAATGAAATCAGTCGAATTTTTTTTTAGTGACCAGAATCCTAGTCCTTGCTGGGCCTTTTTGGAATTTAACTCTGCAGACACTCCTTAATATATGCATTTAAATCAATCTTCTTTGTCTCAACTTCAACTGTGACAGTGCTGTTGGTGGTAAACCAATGACCAGCAAGGAAGGCTTTCAACCGACACAAATTAATGAAGAAGCCCCGTGTTTTGTGAAATTCAGCAAGCTTAGCTGCAACCTAATACACTCATAATCATCTGGCGACATACCCAATCGCCTGGATAGGTGGAATTCATGGTCATAGCTTGAATTGAGGCTAAACCAGAATGAAGGGGCAGCAGCAAGATAAAGGAAGTACTCCGCCAGATGGTCCAAAATAGTGGTGTCGTAGCTTGAAAACAACATGCTTTCAGATTAGCCAAAATGGGTGGCACCTACCTATGGGTGTTTCTGAAAGCATGCAGAGGACGAATGGTAATGATCGCCCCGAGGGGTCGATTAGCTAGGTGGTCACCGCGTGGGGATGCTCTGTTTTGTTTGGCGGGAAGAAAATTCGCTCCCGCGAAAATAGCGATGAGCCCTGGAGTGGTGGAGGTGAGTAAGATTCGACTCTGTGATCCCCACCATATTATTGTTGATGCAACTGCAATACTGCTGCTGCATCCATTGTTGGTTTCGTTGTCCATAATGATGCACCTGTTTCAGCCAAGTACACAGAAAATGATTTCTTATTATTATTTGGATTGATCCAGACAGTAAAGGAGATAATTATTTAAGACACAATCATATATACTCTAATAGTTACTCCTGTAAGTTAGCAGGATCAATCTCATCGATCTGAGAAAGTCATTTTGATAATATTCACTTCATTTATATTGTGTGCAGGAGGATTGGATTTTGATTGTATCATTTCCTCATCCACAAGATCATCAGATTCGCTTTTTGTTGCCTTGATTAAAACAAAATTTGAGGATGGAAAGAATTATTTCGGCGAACCTCGTCTATCCCCGAACTTGCCAATCTTCTTTATTGTATCCACAAGCATATGTTCTGAAATAAGACGCCTTTTCCTCCATGTCTCCTTGGATCTCTTGGACCATTGAATGGATTCACCTAGCAACTCCGATTCAATCTCTCTCTCAATTGCGTGCGATATCTTCAACCAGCTTATCTTAATCAATTTCCGTCCTTTCATCAAAGCTGGTACAATTTTCGACCAACCTGCATGTCCTGTCATTTGAGACAGATAAATTAGCAAACTATGCTTTAGAAGCTTCTGTAAGTGAAGATCCACTTTCTTTATAAAAAGAGCTGAACTCATTAATAGAGTGGCTACTGATGAGTCTGAGGTTGTTAAGTCAACCCCCTCTTCTCCAGGTGCAGTCTTTGTTAGTAGAGATCAAAAACTGCGTTAAAACACATCAAGAACATTGAGCCTGATATATAAAAAAACTACTCACTTTGTGATTGACACATACGTCAAGCTCATTCTTATCATCAAGAAGATTAACTTTTAATTCATCCGTGCTTTTTGTCGATACGTCATTTTCACCCTCAGAGTCACATTCCCCTTGCAAAATATTATCTGTGGGAACATCTTCCACAATCAACGCCTCTTCTTTTCCAATTAATAAACCGTCATTAAGCACAGTGTCCTCAATTATTACATCTACTGTCGATTGTTGATCTTGTGAATGATCCCTCGACAACAAGAAGGAAGGACTGGGCAATTGTTGTCCGCAGGAGTAATAGAATTTCTTGGCAAGTGCAATAATGATAGAAATAATCGCAATCGCCAGCACACGTGCCATCATCCGCCGATTATTACGCATTTTTCGTGCCTTCGCGAGACCGTCTGGGCCCATCCCCGATGCAATCCTAGCGTGGATAGTTGACGGTCCTACCTTTTGTAGTAGCGGACGAAAGACACCAGCGTTGCGAGTACTTGATTTCACAATTGTCAGAGGAGAGTGAGCTGAAGTAGTAGATACGGTCCCACTACTACCACCTGGCAGTACTTTGGACCTATTCCTACGTTGGTGCCTATTCAACTTTTTCGTCGTCATTTCATTGCGCATCCGTTGACGGAGCATCCAATCTGATTCAGCCGTCGATGCCAAGGCCCAGGAAGGTGGTGGTTGGAGTAGTGCAATCGACGAGGACTGAGCCAGGAGTGGTTGGAGGGTGATTTCTGTATGATATCGCTTTGCGAGGTTGATCAAGTTGCGCGGGGGGATTTTGTGCATCAATGAGATTGACAAATCGATGAGCTCCTGGAATGGGACCCTCGCCGTACAGCTGCCTGAACTTCTTGTCAACGACGTGGTTCCATCCATGGCCAAAACAGAACCATCGCCATCGATGCTCTGATCATCTTGCAAACTGCGGTCATAACTAACATCATCGTCATCTCCCGTGATGTATCCAGCATTGCCATTCCCTCCACCATTAGCTCCCGGTAAGTACTTCCAACCCACATTGCTCGAGTTTTTGGGCAGGTCTGACAGAGCGTGGTGCACACATGCAAAGTCACAATCAGCACCAAGGACCTCAATTCGATTTAATGGATGAATTATCATGGCCACGCTCACATATACTGACATTAGTGGATGACTAACAAGGAAGAAATCATATAGACGTTTGACCAGTTCAGTATCACGTATATCATGTGCGAACCATGTTATCACCCAACTTAAACAAAAGTAGGGTTCCATTTCACAATCAAATAAATGGGAATGTAGCTCTGAGTCGAATGATGCAATTAATGGCATAACAATAAGCTTCAGTGCCGATTGGAGGTTATGAAAGTTTGGACGCATGGCATCACGAAAGTGTGACCGGGCAAGACGTGTTAGGACTTGGCAGGCGAGGGTTAAACCCATGACTGATGTGGTTGCATATATCGATTGGAGTGCTGCGTCATTGTCATTGCTCCTGGAAATGCCATCATTCCCACCGATGATGCCACTATTCGTGACCCCTCCCAGCGCAGACAGAACAATGCTCCCCACATCATGAAATCCTTGGTAGTATCTTAATCTGTCTTCTTCCCCATCATAGTCGTCATTATCCAAAGTCTGTTCCTTGTCCTTGTGAGAATCGCCGTTGTTACATCCATCGTCATAGCAGCTCATCGTTAATGCCAAATTCAAATAATCGCCTAACCGACGTTGTTTCTTCCGCAATAGACCATTCACACGTTTACGATGTTTGTTCTGCATTTGGAAGTTACGCGAACGTTGAGAGCCCGTGAGTAAGTGCCAGGTCACGCGAGATACGTCACGTTCAATTTGTTCCGCATCCGCCGAGTGGGGGGTCACGGATGTTGTGACGGATATGGGCGATGTGGGAAGATTGGTAGCAACAATAGTGGGGGAGTGGATAGTTGTGGCTGGACTGGTTGTGAGCAGGTAGTCATGTGCGTAGGGTTTGTTGTCTCTAACAGAAGTTGCATATTTCCCAGGCCACTGCGGCCGTGGCGATGTTATATTTGACGGAACAATTCCTAAAAGCTTGGGCCATGCCATTTTCCTCAGCGAGTCTTTTTATCATTGTAGGGGAGAAACAGGGTGACAATAAAAATAATGGAAGCATTGGGATCGGGCCAACAATAAAAGCACAAGAGTTAAAAATTAGTGAGAAAGAAACTCACCATCGACGAGTCCATATTCAGTTATTGCCATATCCCTTAGTTCCCATAGATCGACTGTACCCGATGACTCAAGGGGTGGAAGGAGGAGACTACGTATCGCGGCAGCTTTACATCTAATCATCTCATCATTTTCGTCGCGACGGGTCATCACCATCTCTGCGTCATTGTTGACGCTACCGACGACTCTATTGACATCGTCATCGTGGAGGGGAGAGACTGCGACTGGGCGGTATTCGGAGCCTTCCATTGGATGAGACCTCATCGTCTCCACCAACCCACCTGCTCCTCGCTCCACTCGAGAGAGAGGATGGCTTCAATATTTCACACGAAACAGCAAAAGAAAAGAGAAAAATGGTCTGTCCAAAAAAGCGGCGCGATCCACACTGTGCCTTTACAAGATGCCGTGAATAATTTGAATGCATGGGCAACGACTAGGGAAGCATAATATTTACTCCTACCCGTGCGATCGTCAGCCACTCTCGGTACATCCGCTACAGTAGCGCCGACCTAAACAACATCTACTCCTAAACATTACGACGTGTACCTTTGTTTTAGGAACCCAACGGGTGTCAAGGCAAGGCATTGTTCTTCTATTCGTGTCTATTTTTTGTTCTTCCATCGACTTAATAAGCAGGGTGATTAGTCTGTGAAGGCTTTACCCTATATAATATTTTATCATGGCGTTCGAGGCACGGCGATTTACGGGCGAACCTCTCAAACAACCAACGTACAACTTCCGCGATGTACCATACTGCACCAAGGACCTTACCGGCTCAACGCTATCGATAGTCACCGATCGGAAGCATCTAGTTGACTCGATTGCTGAAATGACTCTGCTTTGTAATGAGGCGGCACGTCGACAGCGTCTTGATCCCGCATTATCGACCAAATATTCCGAGTATGCACCTCCCCCAGCAAGCACTAAGGGGACAACAAAGCCATTAAGTATAGAATATATTTTTGATAGGATTGATACCGATGATCCACAATGGGGACTGATGGTACGGACAGATGCACCCACCTCTCTCAGGGGGCGGGGATCGAATACGAAGGCATCACCAATGTGGCGAAGAGGGATGCTACAGGGATTCATTACATACACAACCTTTACTAATTGGCAAAGTACATTCCGATTTGACTCGTTGCATCAAATTGCATTCGCACAGGACAATGATGAATTGGAGTATCAAATGAAAAATGGACTGCGACGGTATGATGGAGATGGGAGTTTGGCTGAGGGATTGGAGGCGACGGTAAAGGGGGGGAACCCTCACTTTGAGGGGATTGTTTACCCACGCGTGGCAGAGGTGTCGTTATTTGGTGGATTGGGATGTGGCAAGGTAAGAAGAAGAATTAGTGGAGATATTATTGCGAGGAAGTGCTGTTTAATGTGTATCCATCAACATTTGTCTCATGATTATAATTCTCATCGCTATCACCACCGCTCCCAGCAACTGCTGAAATTGCTCATCGAGCACCTTGAGTGCATGAAGGCAACTGCCCGGCAGAATTACGATTACATTATCCTACAGGCCACGGAGAATTCCATTCCTTTCTACGAGTCGATGGGATTCATCCGCGTAGGGTGTGTCCAAGGCAAGATTCCCTCGCCGAATGAATATGTGTCCAATCCCGTTTTCGAATATTACACCAAGAAGAATGGCGAAACACCTAGTACGATTGCGAATGAATATGGTGTCGATCCGTGGGACATTGTTTTCCTCAACCGACCATTGCACGGTGATGAATTGATACAGAAAAGTTGGCTAAAGCTCGGGACGAAGATATTCGTCCCCAAACTCCCCGCCGCTAACGCCAAGAAGTCGGGCGAAGCGATGCCGGTGGCGCCGAAATGGTACGTAGCTGAGGAAAATGAGACTCCTCGTACTATTGCTAAGAAATTTAGTGTCGACTTCTCGGAGCTACTCAATGCCAATAGGAGGCGATATCCCGATTTAGTCGGCCATTCCAAGTTGTTGGAGGGGACGCGAGTGCAGATATCTTGTTTTCATGTTGACGAGGGGTCAGACTCGATGGCCTATAGTCACTGGTGCTTTCCCGATGGTGACGATGCAGAAGACAACGAAGCGAGCTACATGATGGCAATGAAATTGAATAAGAGAAAAGGCAACGATGCGAAAGAAAGGCCGGTGGCAGATGCCCTTGCAGTCCCAATTAAACAGTATGAACCCGTGTCCTGTGGCGTTGGGGAATTGCTTTTATCACCCCCGAAGGCAAAGACTCCCCTCGCCCCTGTCTTTGCAAAAAAGCCGCAGTCAACGAATGACGAGCCCAAGAAACCGAGACGTCCATTGACGTCGTATATGTTTTTTACGGCCACCATGGCCGCGAAGTACAAGGGCACGCCCTTCAACGATTTGATCAAATTACTCTCTGATAAGTGGCGAGCTCTGTCTGACGTGGATAAGATCCCGTACCAAGATAAATACGAGGAGTCAAAGGCCGAGTACGTTAAAGCCATGCAAAAATATGAAAAGGAAATGAAGCAGTACCGGCGCTTGGGTTCCGGCGCTGACGTTGCGTCTGACTCGAATAAAGATGAATTTGATCTCCTCGAGAAGGTTGTAAAGCTCAAGTCGACCGATGGAATAGTAGGGGCCAATAAGTACGAGTACTACTACGTTTTGACATTCATCCGCGACCTGCACTGGGTGCACCTAATTCCCATGCGGAAGGCTGGTGTATTTGCTCCGGATGCAGGTAAATATGCGTCTGGTCGGCCGATTTGGTGCATCGTTGGGGAGGATGAGGGGAAAGAGATTGACACCACCGCATCATTGTGCGTGCCGGCTACTGCCATAGCAATGAGGGATTCTGAAAATGCCGACGAGGAGCAGTGGGATATTTACGACAATGGCGAGATACCACCGCCAATAAAGTCCGAAAAGAAGGTGAAAGTAAAGTCTGGGGGTTCATGCGACGAGGCTCCCGTGCGACCCAAGAAGCCAGCGACGTCGTTCGCACTCTTCTGTGCTGATGCCAAACACGTAATGAGGGGAGTTCAACTAGAGAATATGCCGATGTCAGAACGGACAAAGCTTATTGCCGAGAAGTGGAAGGCTATGAGTGAGAGTCAGAAGCAGAAGTATAAAGATCAACATGCGGTAGCGCAGGGTCAGTATGCCAAAAAGCTTCAGCGGTACAAACTAGCGATGGCTAAATTCGAACGATTGCATCCTAAAGTGGTGGTGGATGATTCGACCAAGACGCCAAAGTCGCAGAAGAAGAAGACAATTATTAAGCACTTAACGCCGGCTTCAAAATACTCGTTAACGAAAATGACCCTCTCGGGCGAATCGAAACGTCCAAGAGGACGGCCTCGGAAGAATGACGATACTGTCGACGCAACTTCAAAGATGAGGAAGACCGTAAAAATTACTATGGGTGGAATGCAAGTTGGTTCTCCTATTGTCGGCGTAACTTCCAAGATGAACAAGACTGTAAAAATTACCATGGGTGGAATTAAATTTGGTTCTCCTCTGTTGTTCAAAAACGGCACTCCAACTTCTTCATCCAATCCCGGTCCGAACGATATTGTTCTCAGCTTTCTTAACGATAAGTATAAGGTGAGTGATTGGAGGAAATGCATTGATATTTTTTACTTCTGAAATTCGGATTCATCTCATTCTCTACTACTCATTCATTCTAGAACATAATGTGGCATCATTTCAAAGAAATGGGCAAACGCGCTGTATCTCCGCTAGGAGGAAGTCGAGGACCTACCGATGAGGATAGAATGACCGATCAAATTTTCGATGAGCTCAAAGAACTGCTCGGCAACGGTGGTAGATTTTTCAAGAGTTCGAATGTTTCGAAGGAGCTGTTTGATGTTGATGATGATGTTGCACGAGCAAGTAAGTACCATACACCCCATGTTTTTATGATTTTGGGAATGCCTGCACTTCTAACTTTATTATGATGTCACTTAGAAATTTCACGGGACCTGAAACGGCGAATGGAATCATACAGCAAGTGGATGTGCAGGGACAAACGCGACGCCCCTCCGTCGTCGGCAAAGTTGGGACCTTCTTTAACTCCGACATCGCGCAATTCAAGGCGGGATGGACTGATCTCGACGGATACAGTATCAAAGAAGCCGAAGTTATCTCCAATGGACCATCGACAACGAGGAGAATCGCTTGCGCAGACACCACCACCTCTAGCAGTCAAGCCGGTTAAGAAACTAGCACCGATATTCTTGAAGAATTATGGAAGGAAGGAGACAGCGGCCCCGCCGGCTCGACGCATCCCCACTATCAGCCAAGATTCGAAAGAATCATCTAATTTCACCTCAAGGTATCCTGATCGGAAACGGAAACAGATAGTGGATGAAAGTTGTGTAGTATCTGACGATGCGGATGATGATGTGTTCGAGCCTACCCCTAAGAAGAAGAAAGCCAGATCTAAGTATTGAATGACAAGATTGTTGAAAACCTCTTGCTTCATAGACAATAGTCAACCCTCCCCTTGAAATAATAATTAAATCTTGTTCGATGAGAGTATACTACTAGAGATAACATGTCATTAATTTACATTTTAGCCCACGAACAAATAGAACATATATGAATGAGGAGCACTCCCCGAACGAACACACAATTTTTAATTACGGTCTCCCCATTAATGCCACTTCTAAGTCTAAATAGATCGCATCAATACTTTTCACAAGAAGGTTATCTATCCTTCCATTTCTTTTCTCTAGTTGAAATTATGACCCCCACTTGCAAGCCGTGACAAAACTCTAGGTGACATCGGGTCATCAAAATTATAACCAAATGAGGCATCATCATCATAATGACTTTGATGTCGTGGAGCCATCCCCCGCTCCGCCGCCTGTCTCTTGGCTTCTCTATCCTTCGCCCCCCCAATGGCAGGCTTGCCCACAAGGACTGAAAGACAGCAGAAAAGTGCCTTTATTGAACTCATCTCCCGACCTTCCCTCCGACGTCGTCGGTCTAATTCATTTGCATCTATTGGCATGGGAGTATCGTCAAGCCCCGCGAGACGGACACTTTTGAAACCGTTCCAGTGTTCACCACTCATTATAATCCTCCGTAGTCTCTATAATATTATGGCAGGCACTCCCAAATTCTAGAGCGACCCTCCCTCAGACCAGCCAAGAATAGAATTGGTTCCTTCGCTCGCTCAAAGCCACCAATAGCAATCCATGTTTGCGAAAAGTGTATGTACAACTTAAATAGGTACTACTAAGTAAATTGTCCGTGAAGAGGAGAGAGAGGTACGATCATACTCCCACTCCCACGATGTCGGTAACGCTGCACACCAGCCTCGGCGACATCAAGATTGAGGTATTCTGCGACACTGCCCAGCGCACTGCATTCAACTTCCTTGCCCTGTGTGCTTCTGGATATTACGATAATACATTATTCCATCGCAATATCAAGGGGTTTATGATCCAAGGAGGAGATCCAAGCGGGACGGGGAAAGGTGGGGAATCTATATGGGGTGGCAAATTTGAAGATGAATTCCATCCTGATAATGTCCATACTACAAGAGGCACAGTCAGCATGGCAAATACTGGGACGAATACGAATGGATCACAGGTGAGCATTGTTCCATATCTCTTAATTTTCACAAGTTTTTCTTCTGCGATAGACTGGCTCATGTTAAAATTTGTGCTACTATAGTTTTTTATAACTTATGAGCGACAGCCACATCTGAACAATGTCTACACGGTGTTTGGACGTGTATTGAATGGGTGGGACGTACTTGATAACATGGAACGGCTACCAGTGGAGGGTGAGGCAGCGACGAAGAAGAGGAATAAGCATCGTCCAGTCAACCCACCTGTAATAAACAATGTTACCATACACGCGAATCCTTTGGCAGACGCAAATATTATATACCCTACAAAAGATGGTCCGGCTCAATGATGGTCAGTTTTTGTAGCACATTTATTACATAAGACTCAAATTCTAGAACAAGTAGGTTCATTGAGGTTCATTAATTCTGAAAAGCTTTATCCGGATTGGTGTCATCAATCTCATCATGCCAAGGACCCATTTGTGCTATTGCCAAACAAGTCGAGCCGGAACTAATGTTGCCCGTTTCTGGGGTAGGTTTCACAGACAACTGGGGAAAGGATTTATCAATCACATCAATCACCGCCTCCCCAAGAAATTGGTTGCCCAGAGTACTTAAATGTAGTCCATCGGATAAAAATTCTCTCCAATTAGTACGTTCTACTCCCGTGGATGTAAACTGCATGTTCGTCCATAGATCAATGAATGGAATGTTCATCTCATTTGCAACCTTTGCACCGCATTGGGCATATAAACCCGACAATTCAAGAGTCCTCTCTAATTCACCCGTCGCTTTATCCTTATACAATTCCTTCTGAAATCTTAAACGTCCCTCGTGGCATATTGGAGGAGGCGAAATGAGAATTATGCCTACATCTTCTCCGAAATTAGTACGAATCAATGTAACAATGTCCTTAAGATTGGATTCATACCTGTTCAATGGAACGTGTTGTCTAGCATTTAAAATCGGATCAGAGGCATCATTCGCACCAAAAAATACAGTCACGAGGCACACATTATTCTCGCGATGATCATCGAGTATGTCCGCCCTCCCCGCGTCTGTGGCCACGAGTCGTAAAAACCAATCTGTATTGTATCCAGAATATCCACGATTAAGAACATCGGCTCGGCGTTGGTATCGGTCGGCGATGTACACCCCCCAGCCACAAAGTGAGGGTGAGAACGAGATTTGAGTAATTGAGTCGCCGAGAAGGAGTATCTTGGCTCTTGATGTCTTCATGGTGACGAGGACCGGACGTGTCTGACGATACGATAGGGGTCGAGGGCTTGAGAGGTCGGAGAAAATTAATCGCCAGACAGACACTCTTACCTCCTCAACGAAAAAAAAGCAGACAAGATAAGACTCGGATATTCACATGAACAAGTGGTGCTTTTCGGACCAGGTCAACACCCCTTTCATGCCCCGTCGGGAAGATTTGCTTTCATCCTTCGTGATTGGATCTCCGATATCGAAGAAGGTGCAGACAACGCAAGGATCCATCACGTCGAAGTCGAAGACGCCGCCCCGCAATAAAAGACGCATGCTACTAGTCGCAATCTTTGCCTCGACTTGTATTTATGGTTGCTCTCTATTTTCGATCTACAAGAAGCATGGTAAGGCTATGGTTGAATACAACGGACTGTTGGGCGCTGTCTACAAAGCACAAAGAACAAAGAAGGCGGCCAATGCAACAAACAAATTGCGACTGACATCGAATGTCATTCCCTCCAACATTGTCGACAACTCTTCGACAATCGTCGTCCGCAGTCAGAGCACGTTAAGTTTAGTAGTACCGGCCAATCCTCTAATATATTTCATCCATGTAGGAAAGGCTGGAGGAACTACTTTGGTCACAGCATTGAGGTTAAAAGAAATTGCAGGAGGTAGTGGAACTCATGGAGTTCTTTGCATGGATAAACGCGGTATCTCTTCTTGTTACAATCACTCTTCAGGTGCTTCTCAACTGACACAGCATACCTTGGGCTACTTCCATGTGAAAGGAGGGGGTCGCAAAAATCGAAAAGGGAGAGCTTGGTTGTTAAATAACACAAACATGTTTCTCTTCAGTGTGCGCGATCCAATAGGCAGACTCATTTCGGCGTTCAACTACCACCGCCAATGCCCTTACCGACGTGGACGTAAATGTGGATATGGTCAAGATCCAATCTGTAGAATGTGCTTTTCAGAAGGCTTTAGTGAAATGGTTGAAACCCTACAAAATGGAACAGTTGTGGAATGCTCAGAGATTGGTGTAGATGCTTTACTTGGAAGAATTGGCAGCTGTGGAGATCATTTTGAATTCAATTATGAACACTATTGGAAGTATTCTGTGGGCCAGAGACCAGATCATGCTATAGCTGTGGTTCGAATGGAACACATGTGGGACGACATTATTCAATTGGATCAGCTTTTTGGAGGAACAGGCAATTTTGGAACATTTCAGGAAGTCAAAATTACCCACAGAAGTGAGAAAAATGCTGTTTTCTTAAGCACTGATATTAGTGATACAAATACAATATTCTTGTGCTGCTTGATTGCTCGAGAAATCGAAATTTACCAGCAGTTGATACTGAAAGCATGGAATCTAGATGCCATTCAAAAACGCAAATCGTTGAACAATTTGCTGGATCGATGTCTTATCGAGCCATTGGAGAACGACATTTTGGAGCTCCCGTTTTCCTGGAAAGGCTTTCAACTGGGCGCGACATGCCGTAAATCATTGGGGTGGTTCGTGCCACCTCATGCAGCACTAGCCACGTTTGGGATTGAAGACAGCAAGTTGCCATTGGTGTACAATATGAGCGCAACCAAACTCTCTATTTTTATGTCGAGGGGGTGCAACGATTCAGCGATTACGGGGGTGAATTGATGCAAGGACTGTGCAGATCCTGAGCAAGCTGAACCACAGCATTGCAAGAATACTGATGAGAGATTGGGATAAGGCCCCCAATGCTGGTTGCTTGAAATACGAAACTGCTAGATAAGTAGTCTAACACTGTTCATTCAATTGTCAGTCGACCAGGCAGGGCCTCTTGATATATATATGTATATATATATATGTCACCTAGTTTAATATCTACAGATAATAAATTAAAATTGAAAAAGTAACATGGAGAACAGTTGAAAGTAAAAGCATTGTCTCTGATGCTATAAGGATTAATTGTGGCATGCAACAAGTAATACACACATAACAGAACAACGATAATTTAATCCTTTGCTGCAGAGAATTCTCATTCTCTCATGTCTACTAATGTTTGTCCTCCTCGCACTCATCGTCGTTGCTCGAGTTGTGTCCCTGCTGTGGCTGTAAATTACTTATTCTCGCTTGAGTCAATTCGTAATCCTGTATACAATGCACAAGAAGTAAGGATATGACATAGATGGAACATTAAATGATGTGACCCAGCTACCATACATACTTGCATTTACTCACCAACACCCCCAAGTAGATGTCCAGCTCTTTATTTTCTTTTCGGAGATGCTGTATAGCTGCACGTATTTCCGCCAAAGGCGATGCATCACTGACCATACTAGCCTCGCCATCCAAGCTTTTCTTCATGCAGTCAAGATCATCTGTGACGTATTGCAATTCATCAGCAAGATTTGCTGCATTTTCAGTATGCTCCTCTTGGGCCACCTCAAGCATTTTGAGGCTCATTTTTGCCTGCGTAAGAATTAGACATTGTGACGCGAGTTCGTCAATATTAGTGGTACTGAAGAAAACTTAAAGCAGAATACAAAATATCTACACGAATAAAGCTGACCTGTTTGTATTCGTCAATCTGTCGCCCGAAACGCTCACGAAGAAAATCGCCATCCTCTGTTGCCCTTATAACTTGGAGCTCCTCGCGCACCATTTCGCTTGCTAGAGTCAGTTGAGGCACCAATGTAGCAAAAGCGTCACCAAGAGGCTGTATTATGGTTGCCGTAATCTCATTGTGTTGGTGGTCAACATGATTATTGTTGAACTTAATCGCGACACGATCTAACTCGGCATTCCACTCTGCTGCTGCTGCAGCTGCTGCAAAAGTGTTTTCCTCTATCCCTCTAGAGCTGGTGGAGCTTCGCCGATCCTTTTTCTTATTTTGTTGTTGCATTTTGTCGTGAGCTCCGTCAAGTTGTGCTTCGCAAAAGGACACGATGTGCTTCGTGAAAGGCCACGTATAAACCGTCAGCCTCCGGGCTAGTTCTCTTCAGCCTCCGGGCTGGACCAATGGGTGGAGTTCTTTCGTTGTGCCTAAGATTTAAAAATTCAAATACCCAAGAAACTAAACATCGCAATGACCTCCGACGGTTGCCGCCACAGCCCAGACAGTCACCAGCGGATCATTAATGAATCACTAGAGCTGCTTTACGGGGATCACAAAGACGTAATCATAGGTGTCAACCAATTGTGTAAGTCAGAGCTCCTAGAGGATATTGTGCAGAACCATCAACTCATGTCAGCACTCTCTCGATTACTTGGGGACGATACTAATCGACCAATTGAAGTACTGTTCCTGCTTGAAAAGCTATTTCTCTCGCTCTCGATGTTGGAAGACTTTCATCAGATACTTTTAAATCAGCGAGTAGGAGCTCTGACGTTGGCGGTAGTCGATTTGGAAGTAAAGCGAGCTCAGCAACGAGTAGGAACTGATTCAACTAGTATGCCATCCAATCAAAAAGGCTCGACCTTCTCGGGGCAGCTCTACTTCTCAAAGCAACAAGGCCGCGTCTTATTCATCTGCCTTAGCATTTTGAATAATCTTGCTGATGATTCCGCTGTTCTGAAAAAGATGATCAAGAGGTCACTCGTTGATCTAGTTATCCAATGTATACCCCCCATGAGCACACAAACCGAACATCTTCTCGTGGCTCTTTCACTGTTGAAAAAGACTAGTGCAATTGTAGATAGAGATGTACTAAAGGTCGAATCGATTGTACGGCTCACGTTTCTCTTGAGCATAACACAGAACGGAGCACTCTGCGAAGTCGTCATCACTTTGTTCAACCTAAGCTTTCACCAGGAATGTATCGACTTAATTTCAGCCGATGAGAAGATTCATTCGCAACTGATGGCACTGTTATCAAATCATTTCATTTGCAATTACTCGCTTAAATTGCTGTATCATCTCTCGTCAAGACAGGATGATCGTCAAAAATTGCACGAGGCTGGTATTACTCCCTGTTTAATAGAGCTGTTGACATATGTTGAGGAGCTGGATGAATCCTTTGCAGGGCTTCTCGCAAATGTGAGTAGTTAAGTGTATATTGTACTGACTTGGACGATACTAATCATGCAACTAATGTGCTTTGGACCACCATCCCAAACAGATGACGTTGCATCCACTGTGCTGCGAGGAGTGGATGCGTCTCGTGGGGATAGAACCCGTCTTACAGATCATGAAAAAGTCACAGCGGGTTGAGACAAAACAAATCCTCTTGAAAGTCTCACGGAATTTGAGTCGTTGGACAAATTATCTTCAGTGCAAAGTCAAGTTGGCGCTAGTGATACAAGATGCAAGTCCTCTTACTGGTATCGTGCGAGACCCGGAAGCTATCATCCATAGGCCTTATTTGGAATATAAGTTCTGGTATGGTCATGCCCATCAAATTATCCAATCTATGCTGACTTGTGAGAACGATGATTTGCTCGTAGAGTGGATGGGGTTAATCAATAATTTGACATGTGACGATCTACCAGCAGACGTGCAGTGGATCAATCAGCTTGACAATAACAAGGATCGAATAATATACATCTTCGATAAACTTCATGACTCACGTTGCCACGATGACATCAAGCTAGAACTCATCATTTTGTTCGGCAAATTGTGTTCAATTAAGGAGTGCTGTGAATGGGTTGCATCCACCGGTTTACTCGATGTCATCCACAGCGTTTTTGTTGAGACGAGCGATCCTGAAATCAGGCTTCAAATTCTATTCATTTATGAGAGGTGTTTGGTCTGTGAAGTGACAAGGTCCCACAATTTAGACAGGACTGGTGTCGCGGGCAAAATAGTCGATTGCCTAATGAATGAAGACCGCTCCTTGAAAGCCGCGGCAGAAAGGTGCCTCCTTTTGATTGAAGACTGTGATTGCGATACGGATGGAGTGCTTGGGCCCATCAGTGCATCCATTCAGGAGATGAGGTATGAGGTATTAATGAATGGATAACTAAACAACGACAACCCCATCTTACCACTGAAAAATGATGATTAGAGTTGTGTTTTCGTTATGTTCCTCCTATTTGCATCTTTCCATCAGCTCCGAATCCCGGAAACATTTCATCTCCAGCCTCAGGGTTGGACCATGGCGCTGACTCCCCACGTCGTTCTGCTTCGATTTCAAGCTGTTCGAGATCAAAAATCGATGTTGTTTGCTCCTTCCATGCACGATCCTGCTGCTCTCGTTGAGTCATGCCCTTACCATATATCCGTGTCGCAACCACCTCGGCCTCACTCGCGATCCGTTTTATTTGGACTGATAGGTCGCCACGCTCCTCATCAATGTTTAAGTTTCCAAAGTTGAGTAAGACAGCCTTGCAGCAGTTGATAAAATCAGGGGGTGGGACCTCCGGTACTGGCTTTTCCTCCTCGGGCATGTCACCGTCGATGGCACGAGCGGCGTTGGCGGCTGTCCCAGGAACCTGAGATATAAGATGTCATTACATCAGTAAAATAAACAAAGGTCGTGCATTAACAAAATCGAATGTCACGCATAAAATACTCACGATTAATGCTTCCTTCGGAGTAAATGCATCTGTCAATAGTTGCTCCCTAATAGCCGAATCTGGCTCACGCAGCAATTGTCTCAACAGCTTAATCTCCTTCGAAGCACTCTGCTTATCCTTCTCAGCCATTGCCCTTTTTCGTAACTTCATCATAAGCTCTGCGGGTCCAGTAGCACCTGCCGACCGTGCCTGATCGGCATTCGCTTCCAATAATAACAGGAAGGGTTCATCAATCTTGCCCTCTTTACCAAGTTTGACAATTGCACCTTCCATCCTCATTGGGTCACCCTTTGACAATACCTCCTTGAGTTTTTCCGTTGCCGCCCCGACACGCTTTTGCTGTTCCATCGCCAACGCATCAAGTATGGCCTGCGAATCGATGTCACCATTCATCGCACGTTCGTTTAATACCTTAATAAATTGTGCATCAAACTGATCGTAATAATTGTATACAATACTCGTTGGGCTGTCCCCCGGCCGGTATGGAGGTAAGACCTTGGCACAAATATCGGCATAACTCGAACGTATTTCTGGAGTCAAATCCTTCTCGTAGAATGATTTCTTTGCAGCTTTTACTTCCTCTTTGCTCATGGCAGCAGTAACGCCCGCAGAGTCGACTGCCGCTGCCCTCTTTAATATATCTGCCCCAGACATGGCACGGCCCGTTTCCATCTCAGTTTCAATAGCAGCAATCCGTTCTCTCTCGACAGATTCAGCCTCTTGTGCCGCACGTTCCTCGGCAGCCTTTGACAGCTCCGCCCTCTTCTTTACATCCACGATCATATCTAATAAATCACGCAATGCACTTCGTTCCTCGACGTCACGTGTGCCATCAATCTTACGTTCCAACCAGGTTAACCATTTTGGATCAGCACATAAATCATAATTATCCATGATATCAATACGTGGATCATTGGTTGAAAACACTAATTGGCCTAAGAACATTTCATACGCCTTCTCCATTTCAGACGTGCTTACGTCGTCGGAGGTGTCATCATTGTTACTTAGGAGGGATGTTAGATCGAACGCACCACTTCGGACCTCATCCATTATCCCCATTTGAAGCGGACGAATCGGAGACCGTCGCCATGATGATGCGCCCCTAAACGGAGAGACGACGAAGCCAAACGACGTCGAGTAGTATGGCACGATGGCGACGACGAGCGCGATGGAGAGCTTCATGGCCAACGCCGCGAGGAGTTCGTGGGTGGTGGATGTTGAGATGTCCCGCCAAAATTGGCACTCCCTCATTTTTGTCTTCCCACAACAACATGTCGTCCTTGTTTGCAAGGCTCAAAGCGGCGACGGGAGGACAGAGCGGCGGCGCCGAGGCGATTGGTATCGAGGAGCAGCGATCAGACGATGGTCAGGAGCAGCACAAGAATTTGGCGGCTGGCAATGCTACTGGCAATGCGACGAATAAATCTGACTTGAAGGCGACATCTGACGACGAAGTATTAATCAAGACACTCAAGCCGGGTGATATCACACATTACCCAAAGAAGGGTGACGTATGCACGATACATTACGAGGTATTCATGGAGGATGAAATATTTTGCAATGGAGGAAATGCAATCCCATTCGATTCGAGCAGAGGTCGAGATCAAGTATTCAAATTTCTCCTGGGGGGAGGACAAGTTATTGACGGAATGGACATTGCCGTATCAAAAATGAGCCTAGGACAAATAGTCGAGGCAACAATTCCATATATGCATGCGTACGGAATTGGAGGATTTCCTCCCGTCGTTCCGCCAAGGGCGACTCTTGTATTCCGGATTGAGTTGATTAGTTGTTCGTCGTTTTGATTCATACAGCACACATACATACCTCATTGATCGGGAGAAGTTGAAATAAATATGCATAAAATGATATCATAATAAGATTATTTTGCTGGAATCATATCACCCATTGAATCTATCACTCTAGTGAAAGCTTTTTTAGCGAGCATCTCTTATAAGTAGCTGGGCGAACGTTCTGCACAAACGTCTGAGGAATTTTCATTCGATCACATGCAGTTATCCATGCATCGTAAACAACCTTGTGCTTCACATCAGCGTCCATCGATGATCTTGGCTCCAAGCCAGGAAATCTGTTGACTTCTAACAGGAAAGGCTCACCTGAAGAATTAAGAATGTAATCAAACCCCAAAATCTTAGGAATGCTGGCACGTAAATGATCGAGAGAATCATTGCTTTGGAGTTGAACATATTTCTTCATAACTTCTTGAACAGACTTTTCGATTATCTCCCAAAGTGTTTGATAGTCCATGTCTTTCTCTTGAAAAATACGTTGCAACTCATGCAGATCATGCTGCAGTGTAGATCTCCCATCTCCTCTTCCAGAATTAGTCATGTATTGCTCATTCAAGTCTGTAGTGGATATATCCTCGGCGTCACCATCATATTGCGATAATGCATACTTCACCAAACCTTCAGTTGAAATATACACGTCTGCATCCTTTGACTCTTCTCCATGACTCGATGTGATTTTACTCCCTGGAAAATAAATGACATACACACGTATTGTGAACTTTCGACAATCAATTAGCATCGGAGGATTCACAATTCTTTGGCAAAGGATTGCTTCGACGAGTCTACCGTCTTCATACATTGAAAGCAAATCATTGGTCGACATTACGAGATTGCCATGACTCCCATAACCACTTCTTTCCTTGAGTATCCAATACTTTTCCTCCATCAACATTTCATCGTTTGTACTTTGTTTAGCCAAGAACAAAGCATAATCGTCTGGAAGTACAAATCCCTGTGGCCAAAATCTGGACCCGGTAAGAATAGAATGCAACAGCACTTTATCGTCCAAATTGATTAAGCCGGGATCATCCAGCATTGAAGTGTTCGCTTCGACAAGCATCATGTAATCGCACGAGAGCGACTCGAGAGGCTGCAAGCTTGGTTTATTGACCTGGGACGTCATGAGTATCCATCTGTACAGACAACTGATTGAGCTAGCCGTTGCACCACGAAGTAGTTGCATCGCCCTTTCGAACCTTTCATCTGCATTATGGAGCACAGATATCGCAGAAGATAATTCAATAAGGATGAGTGCACCATTCATTGCGTTTATTTCTGCATCTTTCCCATTATATGTCTCTAATACTGAAATCGCTAAATTCAAATTCCCACATCTCATAAAGCATAATGCAGCGCTTTTAATAGATATAACATTTGCCAAGTGTATCCAATTCATTTCATTGTTTGGTGTTTCACCAGCAACAATAAAATTCTCACATCTCGCATTTACATCCATGAAGACCTCTGATGCCTCGCGATAACGAAGCAATCGTTGAAGAGATCGTCCCATTCCTACGCGAATATCGAATTCCTCTTCAGTCATGGGCCTCGAGAGTGCTCCATCTTCTTTCAAGTAGTTCAGAGCGTTAGTGTATTCTACGACTGCCATCTTATCTTTACCCATCCGTACGAGCGTAGATGCAAACAGGCCATGCGAAGCCGACATTGCCCCTAATG
>Ga0247843_1004815_pt1 | contig 19650 bp, 48 predicted proteins | sample LaCruzMarch2017__FD_192420 | JGI IMG/M metagenome (GOLD analysis project Ga0247843, IMG submission 192420) | Freshwater microbial communities from meromictic Lake La Cruz, Castile-La Mancha, Spain - LaCruzMarch2017_8m | ecosystem: Environmental > Aquatic > Freshwater > Lake | place: Spain...
CCCATGGGTCTGGGGGCCATCTAGCTGACGTGTATGTCGTGTTCGATGCGAAGCAGATCAAGTCCGTCAGGAACAAGGGATCCTACGACGACAAGCACGAAGACATCCGGGCGTCACAACGTCAGTGAAACCCGACGCGAAGCTCCCAACCACTGGGGAGGTCGATGATGTCGACTTCGTTGCATCCGAAGGCAGTACAGCTCTCGGCCCAGAACGGGCAGCGGTAGTCTGGTGGGAAGATGGCAATCCACTCCATGTCATCCTGTGATGACAAGCTCCACGACTTCATGCAGGCAGGCACCTTCGAGGAGTGCCATACAGTAGCAGACTCAATCGAGTAGCCACCATTGCGGATGAACTCGTCCACTGCCTTCAACGCGTATTGCCGAAGCTCGGCTTCATGTGTCTCATCAGTTCCATCAGTCACAGCCACCACCTCCACCGCTGTCACAACTACCACCGCTGTCGCACGACGATGACGAACTTGAATCGCTGCTGGAGTCGCACGACGAGTTTGAGTTATACGACGGCGACGCGTCAGCAAACATCATCGCTGCCCAAGTAGTCGTATCAACTGACGTGTCCACAGTCGGCGATGACGATGGGTACGACGTTGGACGCTCGTGATGAATGTCAGTGCTACGATGACCAGTGCTACGAGTTCCAGAGGAGCTAGCCATCAGGAGGCGCTTCCCGATGTTCGCCTCGAACATCAACTTCGTTCGGTCTTTGGCACGCTCAAGCTCTCGCTTGGCTTGGTCTCGCTTGTCAAACCACTCGTAGACTGTCGGTCCAAACAGGACCACAGCGAGGAAGGCAGCCACAAGCACGTAGAAGAGAATCTCACCAGCTGTCATTCTTTCACCTCAATAACCTTGAACTTCTTCGACTTGGCCTTTTTGACCATGTCGGCTGTACCAGCACCACCGGGAAAAGCAATCACAAAATCGCGCTCTGGATTCATCATGGCCAGCATCTGGCTGTTGCGGATGGGACCAGCGGCCTTGCCATCCTTGTTCCAGTCTGCGGGACAAGCGATCACCGTCAAGCCAACGTCGGTTGCCCACTCGTCAGCAAGCGAGTCAGCACCACGAGCATTGCCGTGAATGATGACAGCGCCTTGAGGAACATGAGTGTCCAAGATGCGATCAGCTAGTGCACGGTCGTCGAAGTCTCTGCCGCCACATACTAGAACTCGGATGCTGCCAGCCTGAATTGGCGCTGGAAAGTACTTGTCGAGCACGTTGCTGATACGCTTCGCCACAAGGTCCAAGTCAGTCTGCTTGGAGTTGAGGGATGACAGCGTCTTCATCATACAAGCGTATAGGTCAGGTGCAGCTGCAATCATCCGGGCGTTCGCGTTCCTCTCCACTGAATGGACGTCAGTGGACAAGGTGCAGATATCACCCGGCCTGCCAGCTGGCATCACCGATACAGCAATACCATTGTCTGAGAATACGGTCCAAGGACCAACTGTATGTTGACTCATTTCTTGACTCCCGCTTTTAGCAGTTCAGCGATGCCCAACATGCTTGCGGCATGGGCTCGCAAAGCGTGCTCATCTTGGTCGGCCTCCGACAGGTGCTGGCTGACTTGCTCCAAGCAGCGCAAAGCAGCCTTGGCAACTGCGTAGTATGAAGTATCATTTGCTTGGAATGGGGATGATGCCATCTCAACTGTTGAAGGCGCAATCAATGAGTTCACAGCCCTCACGAACATGACGTTAAAGATGTGGCTGCGGTCAGCTTCATTCATGCGCATGACGATGCGGTTGGCCTCAGTGAGGAGTGCACATGCCTCATTCAGACGTTGGAATGCCGTGTTCTCCATCTCTGCAGGAGTTGCACCACCAATCACTTTCACTGACGCAACTCCTGCGACTGGGTCTTTCTTGGGAGGCGGTGGCGGTGGTAGTCTCATTTGGATATCCTTCTGGAAGTCTTTCCTGAATCGTTCTCGAACGGCTTCACGGTGGAAGTCAGGCGTTTCTCGGGTTTCACGAGCACTACGCTGGTGTTGGAATTCAAACGTCATGGCTTCTCAATGCCACGGCGTGACCACACAGTCAATCAGGCTTGCAGTCAATCAGTGCTTGACTTGTTTTGATCTGTGTGCTAAGAGTAACTGCATGAAGTGCGTGCACTGCGGTTCGCCAGAAGAGATCATCGTCGAGACTGTTCGACACAACGGTACGCCGTTCGACAACAGCAGCTTCTGTTGCCAGCAGGCTCAGGCTGATGCCGAGAAGGAAGATGAGGCTGACCCGTACGATGACCCGGCGTACCAGAACCGAATGATCGCCTTCGCCAAGGCGCTTGGGATGATCGATAGTGATGACACCGGCCCCGGCGACCTGCCCAACAGCCTGAACCCTTTCGACGAAGGTTGACCATGACCAACAAACTCTGCTATCTCTGTGGTAAAAGGCTGTCCACCACAAGTGACGGTGTATTACGAGCACACAAATTCAGGGCGGTACTTCCCAAAGCGCTCGGTGGGGTCTCCGTTCGACGCCCCGGTTCTGGCCAACCTTCAGGTTGGCAGGGCAAGGACGATGAGCCGCCGTTCTGCCCAGATTGCAACGGGACAGGCGAAGACGATTTCGGACCCTGTTTGAGTTGCAGTCAACGAGCACAGAAAGCATCAACATGACAACGACAACGACGATGGCGGACGAGACGTTGCGACAGCTTGGTGGTGCGAACCGCCTGCGTGCGATGATTGGCCTGTCTGCGTGCTACCACGACAACGGTGGCCGGACGCTGATCCTCAAGTTCCCAAACAAGCGTGGCGCCAACAACGCACGCATCACAGTGGCGGCTGACGACACCTACACGGTCGAGTTGACCCGTGTGCGTGGCACGACCGTCAAGACGACACTGACCGAAGCTGGTGTCTACAACGATCGCCTTCGCGGTGTCCTTGAACAAGGCACCGGCCTTGCTTGGGCTCTGTAGTTGGGAGGTGCTGAATGATGGACGACAAACTGGACAGACATCCCCGACGGGATGTCTGAAGACCTGATGTGTGAGGTCTGCCACAAGCACGTGGGACTCGGTCGCACTGCGACTACCACATCTGCAGCAGCGAACACTGCTTCGATGTGGCAGTAGACAACGTCGCTTCGCGTCGTGAGTAAAGAGAAGCTTGACTTCTTCGTGTGATCTGATAATGTCTTTTCAAGGAGAAACCTCATGAATTCAACTCAATTCTTCCGAAGCCAAGTCGAACTCGCCACGGCTTCCGACAATGACCGTCTTGCACTGACGCTGGGCAAACCGACGACGGCAGAAGCCATCAGGTCGATGCCGCAGCTTGCCCAGCGTCAGGATTCCCTGACTGATCAGTTGCGGACTCTCATCGATGCTGCCAACAAGCTCGGCTGCTACGACGCCGCTGACTTCATCTCGTCCCGCCTTCGCTCCTGAGGTCAACATGCCTGTCGAGTACCTCGATGGTGAGGCGAATGCCAAGCTGATCGCAGCTGCACCTGCCCTGTTCGAGTCCATCGACGTCCAAGCTCTCCAGTGGTTCTATGATCGTCTGGTCCACGTCCATAAGGAGAACGCGGGCTACGACTACATGCTCAAGTTCAAAGGGATCATCGACCGGCAGACTGCAGCGCTTGCAGCCGCCAGCGTAGACGATCCTTAAAGCTACGCTTGACTTCTTCCAGTGTTCTGGTATAAGAAGTTCAACAACCCCCTGCTCTGGAGTAACGAATGAAGACGACGAACAAGGCTCAGATCGAACAGAACAAGAAGCGCATCGTTGAGCTTGTGCAGACCATGGCCACGTCGATCGTGGAGAGCGAAGAGAAGCGCGTTGGTCACTTCGGGTCTGGTGGTCGTGGCATGTCTTTCTTCCTCAGCGTCTACACGGCTGACGCTGGCAAGTTCCGCATGTACGCCAACGGCGCCAACGAGACGGAGCTTGACGCTGCCTTCAAGGCCCGCCTGCCGGGGTACCTCTACATGGAATCCGCCCTCGACTGAAAGGACTTCAAAGTGAAGATGACATTCAAAATGCACGGTCGGCGTAGTGGCGCTCTTGGCATCTGCTACACCATTGGCAACTTCGATGGTGAAGGAACCGACCTCAACACCTGCAGAGAATCTGCCATGCTCGAAGCCTACAAGGCTGGCTGGGAACACCTGACCACACAGTACGTCAGCACGGAAGGCGAGGACCGCCTTCCCCCGCCTCCAGTGAAGGTTCCAGTCGCACAACTTGGCATCCCCATTGTTGTGTTCGAAGCAGAGATGACGGTGAAGAAATGACCGCAGTTGATGTGTTCCTTTCTCTCGCCATGGCCTACTCTGCAGTCGTCACGATTGGGACAAGGGAAGTCCTCAAGCGGAACAAAGATCTGGTCGACAAGCTGGATGAACAAAGGCTGCACAGTAGTAGCCTTGAACTCAGGCTTGAGGGTTCGAAACAACTCGGCAACCGATTGCTTGCCGCCAACGACGAGCTTGCTACCTCTCTGGTGACAGACGATGTCATCACCAAATACCTGCAGAAGAACCCGGACGCGATCAGCCAGCAGAAGATTGAGGAGGTACTCCGCACCAATGGGGTAGCTCACAACTGGCGGGAAGCTGGCAACCGGGTCATTCCAGTCATCTCCAAGGAGGCTGGTCGGAATGTGACTCGGAAGTACAAGCTCCGCACTGATGTGTGCCGCACGTGCCGAACGGAGCGCCAGTACTTCATCGATGGTGGTCATGACAGCATCACGCACATGGAGGGTTTCTACCTCGCTGGTGCCAAACTGACGACTGGTCATTTGCCTCGCTGCTCTGTTCTTCCGAGCACTCTTCAATACGGACGGTGATATGAGAGTGCTTGCTGTTGATGACGACCCTGACCTGCTGAAGCTCATCAGCATCCTGTTGAGTGCTCGTGGTCATGCCGTTGAGACCAGAACCAGCGGCTTTGGAGTCGTCAACATCTTGGCCGGTCGTGATGGTCCCCAGCCACAGGTCTGCATTCTCGACAACTTCATGCCTGAAATCAGTGGACTGGCAATCCTGAGCTTGATAGTAGCTACGCCGTCAGCCTGCAACATTCCGATCATCTTCCACTCAGCACAAGCGTCCCTCCGAGAAGAAGTCCTGAACTCAGGACACAAGAACATCCTGTTCCTTCTCAAGAGCCGCATGTCCACGCTGGCCAGTATCGTGAGCTACTACAACGAGACCGGCCACTTCCCCACCGAACAGTAAAGCTATGCTTGACTTATCTGTGTGATCTGATAAGGTAGCCATATGAAAATGACGACCGAAGAGAAGGCAGCTGCGATGACTCTCTCGACGGCGCGGGACATCCTGTCGACCATCGACAAGGGTTGGAGTCCGTCGCAGATTGCTCGCGCAAAGACCGTCGCCAACATGTGGGCAAAGCGTCGATCGGCCAAGAAGTAACTGGAGGTCTCAATGGTTACGGTGCAAGTTCTTCCTGAAAGTCTCGAAGGTCTCACGAGGTCCATTCTCGCGGCTGGGGTTGAGAACGTCTTGTTCATGGTCCCCATGCGTCCTCGGCGGTCAGCAGTGTTCGGTTTGTTCCGCTACACGTCGAGCGAAGACCCTGAGGTCACGGTGCCTGCCCGCATCACCGAAGAGCGATACAAGATCGCCGACAACTACAAGATCCAAGTTGAGGCCACGTGGGAACTCTTCGGTCGAGAGAGCTTCTACATCTCCGACCTCCAGTCGATGATTCGTGACGGTCGCATTCAGATGTTCATCAAAACCTCGGTCTGAAAACGTCAGCTACAGTACGGAGCTACCATGCGTGAACGCAAGACCACCTCTCTTCAAAGCCTCGTCGACGAAGTCAACGAACGCAATCGGAACTCCACCTGTGCCCCCGCCACCCGCAATGGCTGGAGCGACGTTCTGGAGTGGACGCTGATGCGGGCCAACGCCTATAAAGGCTTTCGCTACCTGCGGAAGCACGAGGTCCCCGAAGGGGAGAAGCCCGGTATCAATGACCTTGAATATGGCATTGATTACCCCGGTCTCTTGGGCATCAGCGATGAGGACCACGAGAAGATGTTCGCCAACACCGACGAGTCCCGTCGCCACTACTTCATCTGAGAGATGACCAAATGCAGTACCCAATCAAGATCGATACTCACAATGGAAACGTGACAGGGGACGCCAGCCTTCTGAACTGGGTTCACGTTGTCATTGGTTCAATCAACCAAGGTGGTGCACCCGGTATCATGGCAGCCAGAGCCATCAACGCCATGGTCATCGGTGGCTGGATTCCTCCTGCATTGCAGGATGATCAAACGAGCAACGCCATCGACGACGCCGCTGTCGAAGTTGCAGACCTGATGCTGCGGTCCATGAGTTGCTCTGACGAGGAAATTGCTGGCATCCGTGCCATGACGGTTGAAGCAATCCAACGCTACAAAGCGTTGAAAGAAGGTGAGCGATGAGCACTCCCAACGACGTTGACAGCCTGTTCGTCATCTCAGTCACGCGAGATGACGGACGTCAGTTCTTCATGTGCCAAGACGACAACGGTCCGTGGTTCTCCACCGGCCTGAGCAAAGCTGCCTTCTTCAAGTCGGAAGACGAAGCGAAGGAGGACTTCGCTACTGAGTTGAGGCGTGGAGTCATGCACAGTGCGGCTGGCTGCTGGAATGACCAACCAGTCCGGAAGACCAACGTCTCTCTTCACCGTGTGCAACTGACCACCGTGGAAAGCGTTGACACGACGGTCAGCATTGATGTAGGAACAGCGAGGAAAACTGTCACTGTGACCGACGACGGCGAGCCGTTCCGAGGCTTCAACTTCGATCACTGAACTGGGGATGGGATGACCGACAACGACAGTCCGAAGTTGCACGATGCCGGTTACGGTGTGGGCTGGGTCATCTCGGGTGGCCTCGATACATACGAGGAAGAGGATCCGCACTACGGTCACAAAGTGATGAGGACATCCTGCTGGCAACGAGTACGATGTCACAGCTGCGGTGTTGACTTCTACAGACTTGAACCACACGACGCCGCGAACTGCACCAAGAAGCCAGTGGACGACACGGAGTAAGCAATGATGAAGATCGTCAAGAAGAGCCACACAGACCACGGACTCACCGTACGACAGATGGCTCACCTGATCTTCCGTTTCCAGAAGCGGGATGGCTTCTTCATCGAGACGTTCGAGTTGCCAGAGCACCTTGGAACAGTCCCAGCTGAGTTGTACGGGCCGTCAGCTGGTGATCCTCCTGTGAGACAGACGTTGTCTACGTCCGCCGTGGTGGTCGCGACGTCCGTAGCCGCACCGTTGACCGTCCAGTCCGCCAAACGCGCACGGTGACTGTCATCGCTGGCCCAATCGACGATGAACCCTGTGCCCTCTATACGGTCTACGGTGGTCTGCAGGCCCCACGTGAACCAGAGGACATCAGCATTGACGATGTCGGAGAACTCATGGCATCACGACTCTTCTGGAAGCAGCACGCCTTGTGCTCGAAACCAGACGATAGGAAATCACGATGACACAAGAACTCATTGCCAAAGCCGTCAATGACATTGACGAAGCATTCAAGTCCCTGAACGAACAGCGCGTCATCAGCCACAAGCTCCTCATTGCCTGCCTCACCGGCAACAGCGAGGCGTCGACCATCGCTTGGCAGGACTCGATGAACATCGAGATGAAGATAGAAACCATCTACGACATGTGTCTCGTCAACCTCCACAACTGCTGCTCGAAGCCTGAGGACGAATGAACCAGCAGTGGCCCACTGCCCCGGTCAGCAAGGACACACGTGATTGTTTTGGTCACGTGTGTCACGAGGTTAACTCAGCGCTTGCAATGCTAAAAAACGGTGTACCGGTGTCTTGGCACACCCTTGAAAAGAAGCTCGCTGTTGCGACCTCCGATGAGGAGCGTCTGGCTGCATACAAGCAGTTCGCCCATAGTGTCACGAAACTGAACTTTGCTTCCATTGAACAGCTGAAAAGCCTATCAAATTGGTCAGCTGATATCTACTTGAACAGGGAACCAAAATGAACAAAGTATCTGCGAAGGAAGTGGCTGACTTCATCCGTGAGAATGGGCATGAGTTCATGCCCATCAAAACCAACAACGACAAGATGCGGAAGTGCTGCGCTTCCAACTTGGCGAGAGCCATCGAGATGCACTTCGCATGGCCGCATGGTCGTCTGGTGTCACCACATCCGTCTATGGACTCGGCTGTGCTTCAGAACGCCCGAGACCAAGGCCATCCTGACTTCATGGACGCAGCCGGGAACGTAGTGACCACCAGCAGTGGAGGCTACTGCGTCGAAGTTGGGGTGAGAGCACTCTAGTGGAGACTCCACAGAGGCCAGAACATGAAGCTCGAAGAAGCCACGTCGAAAGAACAAGTCGCTCAAGCCCTAGCTGACGGCGACGAAGAGCTTCGCGATAGCGTTGATACCTACTTGGAGGAGGTACGGAACTCCTTCATGAGATCCGATGCTCGGTATGGTGAAGAAGAAGAGCCATCAGAGGTTACGTACCTCTTTGACGACGACAAGTTCGTAGACAAGGTGATTGTCGAAAGCAAGAGCACGAGCTTCGACCTGTCTCGTGTTCCGCGCGACAACGTAGTCAGAGAACTGCAGACAGAGCTTTCCTCAAGTACCTCGGTCCATGAGCGGAGGACCTCCTTCAAAGGGTATGGTCCATTCGCCATTAGCTCAGGCGATCGAGATAGCCCGTCACTGGAATGGAACTAACCACTACCACGGAATAGGTCCTACTTCTTCAGCGACGACCACTTTGACGTTGATGGTTTGAGACTGAATCATCTGGTTCCAGATGACCTAGTCAAGAGTTTCTGGAAAGATATCGCGACAGACATTGACTCTAGCAATCAAATCGAATGGGGGGATGATACTGCTCTGGACCAGAACACAGGCTACGGGCCTGATGAGCCTCACTACTTTGGTCCTTTCTCGGAAGAGAAATGGATTGAATTCTGCCGGGACATCATCAGGCAGCACATTAATACGCTGGTTGAGTCTGATCCCACGGGCGCTTACACCCTGTTCCTGAACTCGGCACGGTCGGAGACTGGCACTGATACTCCAAGCGGCGAGCTACTGGCGAAGGCAAAGAAGGTTGCAGAGGACGAAGGTGACGACTTTCCCACTGAGGATATCCTAGACTACGTAGTCAAGTACTTCGAAGCTGATGACAGAGACGAGCGAGTTGCCGTCGTTGCTGAGCTTGACCGGAAGCTCATCACTACCTATGAACCAGAGAAGATCGTCACTCTGTACCTTGAAGCAGTTGAGGACCTTCTGAACCGACGTGACGCGACCGTTGAAGGTATCCTGCGTAAAGGTGAGCGAGGCCAAACTGAACTCCAAATATGGGAAGAGTTGATGGCTGCGAAGTTCCGTGACAGAGATGAACTCAGAGAGACAGCCGAAGGTTGGTTCGAAGACTGGGAGGGGAGAAGTATCCCAGACGTGAGTGGTCTCGGTCGTGACATCGTCAACGTCATCGAACGGTACATCTTCTCGAAAGATCCAGAGAAGGCTATCAACACGTTCATTGATCAGGTGGCAGCAGTCATTCAGACCAACGTCCAGCTGGGCCAAGAAGGAGCAGACGTCGTCAGGAAGGCTCTTAGAGACGGCAAGTCTTTCAGCAAAGACGACGTGAACAGAATGGCATTCGACTGGGGCGGTGGCTTCAATAAGGGTTCCACTAAGGAAACCCTCGAAGACTTCGTCTACACGAATACAGCAGCTGGCGAACCTATCGTTGCGAAGTTCATTGAAGACATCATCGCTGTCTTGAGCAGCAAGGATTCAGCTGGACCGGAGGGTGCTGCCATTGTCCGCAAGGCAATTGAGGAGAAGCACTTCAGCAAGAAGAACATCTTCAAGATGGCCCTACGCTGGAGGAGAGGGAAGGGCCAGCATGAGATCAAAGACGAGCTTGAGGACTACGCTCTCGCCATTCTCGACGGCGGTGATGGCATTAAAGAATCCAATGTGCTTGAGACAATCACAGTGGACGAGTTGAAGAAGCTCGGTATCACCAGTGGTCCTCTCTTCGAGGAAGCTCCTCTGACGCTCGTGAACCTACCAGCGAAGGACCTCGCTGAGGAAGGCCGACGCATGCGCCATTGCGTTGGCGATGCCCCCAGCTATGCTCGTGAGGTCAGGAACAAGACCAAAGAAATCTGGTCACTCCGCACACGGAACAACAAACCAATCTTCACACTGGACATCGACACAAACCTCCACAAGAACAAGAAGCTACCAGCTGACGATACTCCAGAGCTTTCTGCCAAGAAGGAGCACAAGCGTGCCGAGTTCGTCAAGCAGCTGAAGGGCAAAGCCAATCGCACTCCGGGTCTGGACCGGGCCTACGACACGAAGGTTACCAAACCAGATGAAGTGGTGCTGTGGAAGTACTTGCTGAAGAAGCTCCACATTGCGCCTGACCAAGTGCATGACTTCACGGCCTGCAACCTGCCGATGCCATCAGGTGCACCACAGGTTCAAGCTTCCTTGTCGCAGCAGGTGTCGTTGAGCTTGAGCTTCATTGCTGACCGGCTGAGTTCGTTCGCACCGCGTCAACTTGTTGCCGCCCTCGATGAAGCTGCCGAGTTGCTAGCCGAGTAAACCAGCGCTTGACTTAAGCGACGGGACATGCTAGTGATCTCTCATGAGCATGTTCAAATGTCGATTGCAACGAGGACATCAGCAAAACTCTGTGTGATCAGATCATGAACGGCCAGCCGTGCAATGCGGAGTTCGTGTTCATGAACTCGGTCAACGAGACCAACTGCGACGAGGTTGGAGAGATTCCACCGCACATCCTCAAGACGCTGGTGGTGGCTCCGCGCGAGTGGAGCAAGTGCGCTCACTGTGATTGCTCGAAGGTCATCAACGACACCCGCTACCGGATTCCAGAAGACCACGAGTTGGACAAGCTTCGGCACGTCTTCATCGACCCAGACTTGGTCTCGTATGCGGACGTGAAGGAATACGTCGCGAAACGCTTCAAGAGGTAACGCAATGGCACGAGCAACGTCAGGCACCCCCATCCTCAGCTTCAGTGGTCCCGGATTTTGGATTTCAATGTTGTTGTTGATTTTCCTGCCAGAATCTGCTATCAGGATGATCGCTGCTCTCATGAAGAAGGACGAACCAGATGACGATCACCCGTAAGTTCTTCTGGGTACCTGTGCGTGACGGCTACAAGACCATCACGATTGACTTCCCCTTCTCGGAGCCAACGTCCGTTGCGACTGTCCTGAGCCACAACCAGTTCAACACCGATACTGGTGAACACATCCGTCATGTGAACACCTACGACAAGGACGTCGAGCCGATTCTGCATGACATGTTGATGCACCACGTGAACGTCTTTCTGGAAGACAGGGTCCACGACTGGTCCATCCATGGTCGTCGCCTGAGCTACGGCAGCCGGGTGTCCAACGGCGGTCACTGGATTGTGGCCATCTGGGACGACAACGACAAGTTTCACCCTCGAACCTTCAAGTAGAAAGTAGCACAACCATGAACCAGACGCCTGTTCTTTACGCCTGCCCCCGCTGTACCTCAACCACGATTACGGCAAGTCAGTGCCGTGGCTGTGGTCGAGAAGATGGCATCAATCGTGTGCCGCTGTTCGCCGCAGCATCTGATGTGAAGCCCACGCCGCCACCAGTTGCACTGCCGAGTTGGTTCCGGCCAGTGACTGGGTTCTCATTCGCCGACAGTGCTGGTGACCACTACATCGTCGTTGGTGTTGGTCGGTTCATGACCACTGAAACGATTGGGAACGTGCACTTCAATGGGGAGCTGGCTTCAATCACGAATCCCGCCACCGGTCCTCGTGGACTCGTTGCGGTCATGTGCTACCGTGGTGACTTCACGCTCATCGAACTTGGTGACAAGGATGCAGAGTTCTGGGCTGACTGCAGCCCAGTTGAAGACAAGGGCGGTTTGATCCTTGTCCTTGAGGACAACCCCAGCCGAGCGTCGAAGCAGACTTGGTCCATTGGTGTCAGCAACGGCTGACCGTAACTGAAAGTAGGAAACAAATGGCAACTCCAAAGCAGCCCAAGCAGAAGCTCAAGAGCTTCCGAATCATCTTCTCGCACCCTCGTCCATACGACTGTGTGGAAGCTGCGATGTTCTCATGCTTGAATGACAATGTTACCTTCTTCGATGAAGACTACCGGCCCATCAAAGCATACACTTCAAAGGCTGGCGTGTCTTCCGTTGAAGAAGAAGAAGTGAATACCTGATGTCTTGCACGAGATGCGGCAAGACCACCAGTCGAAGCATCAGTCTTGCTTTGGACACTGGTGAAGCCACGATTGCAGTGTGTGCTTCATGCAAGGCCGCATCCATTTGGGGCTTCAAGCAGGCTAAGCTGCAGTTCAAGGCAATGCTTGCTGACGGCATGTCTAGGGAAGAAGCCGACAAGAAAATGAGGGATATACTGTGGCAGTTTATCCCAAAGGAATTGAAGAATGAAAGTACGACGCAACTGCCGTAAGATCGAAGTCAATGGCAAGACTTTCCAGTACCTCATTGGCCGGTCCGCTGTCGTCATCTACGATGACACCGACAAGCGACACTACGCTCGGGTGGACGAGGTCAAGGGTCTGAGTCCCGACATCATTGAACGGGGCCGGTACAAAAAGACCAGTGACGGAATGGTCACACCCAAGAACGTGGCGCACTGGATTGGTAACTGTCTCACAAAGTAGGGAGAATCAGTATGGCTGAAACGATACGCGCTGGGACTCGCATCCGAGACTTCCAGCCTGACAACACCGACAAGGAACTCTACATCGACGTTGGCTTCATGGGAGGAAGAGGGGCTATCACGGTTTCTTCTCTCCTGAACAAGATTCGGGAGAAGTGGCCTGATGCCAACCTCGATGAAGTCACCATCACAGCTGAGCATATCCACACGAGATGCTTGACTTACGATCTCTACAGCCACAGCGACTACGACGACTTTCTTCTCATCGAGCGGCCATGACACACAAGACCAGAACTGTGTTCTGTACCTGCTCGTACGAGGACAGCGAAGAAATGACGGTACACGCCGCCCTATGCGCAATCAAAGTCACCAACAAAGAAGATGGCGACTTGTCATTCATCGAGCAGATGTGTCACGCCTTGGACCTGCCAATCAGTGCCACACCTGAAGACTGCATCAACCGTGCGTTGAAGCGTTCCGCTGCACTAGTCATGGCGAATGCCACGGCAAAACGTCGAGGCGATCACCTCGACCAGTGGATCAGTGCAGCGACGTCAAACGCCCAGTTCGGTCGGGTGTGCAACGAGGTAACACCAGACCGTCTTCGTGAGGACATTGACAAAGCCGTTGACGCCATTCAGAAACGTCAAGCTGAAACCTTTGAACTTGAGCATCAAGTTCGGATGCTGACGCTGGACCTGCAGAACCTCAAGTCACGCATTCGTGCGCTGAACGACCACGCGAAAGATTGAAGGAGTCATTTTGACAAAGATCCTCGACCCGGAAACTCGAAAAGACCAGATGAAGAGTAGGAGCAACAAGCAGGAGAAGCTCCGTCGCATCAAGGAATGCCTCGATGCTGGCAAGTCCGACATGGCAACTGCCTTGGTCGTTGGCTGCTCGTGGATCGAAGTCAAGGCCATCCGGTCTGGTACTGACATCCACCGCCTCAAAGGCACGGACCAGTTCCGTGGGATTGGGTGAGTATGGCACTCATTGCTGTTGGTAGCACGGTCACTGTTTGGTTCGGCGATGATCCGTTGTCCAAGCTCCACGGTGTGGTCATGCGTGTCATTGTTCCCGATGACGCACTACGCGTGAGGGTCACCTCACTCGGTACTCTCGATCCAGCCTACAGTTGGATCGTGGGTGAAGAGTTCGACATGTGGCGGCTCAAGCGATTGAGCGACGCCAAGTATGATGATTACTTCTGGTCACCGGTCGGTGAGGAATTGGAACCATGATGTTCACAGCTGATCAATTCGTAGCTCATCTCGTCGGGGACTACGTACTTCAAAGCGATTGGCAAGCCAACGAGAAAACGAAGAAGAGTGTGGCAGCGCTAGCCCATGCGCTGACGTACACGCTCCCCTTCCTCTTCATCACGCAGAGCCCAGTTGCTCTAGCGGTCATCTGCTCCACGCACTTCGTCATCGACCGCTGGCGGCTGGCCCGGTTTGTCGTCTACGCAAAGAACTTCCTCAGCCCTCGTGTCACCAGCAACACGACATTGGTTGAGAAGCAGGGCGTCTACGAGAAGTACATGGACACTCAGGTGACGTCAGACAAGTGGTGGCACCCGTGGGCCGAATGTGTGGGCACCGGCTACCACAAAGATCGACCACCTTGGTTGGCTGTGTGGCTGCTCATTATCGCTGACAACACGCTTCATATCGTGATCAATGGCCTTGCGATCAAGTTCCTCAACTGACCTCAACTGATCGCTTGCAGTAAAGCAGTGCTTGACTTGTTTGTGTGATCTGATAAGGTACTCGTATGACGAACTCACAAACCATGCTGCTGACGACGGTCGTTGACCAGCGCCTCATCGAACTGCGCCTGAGCCTCAGTGACGCGAAGCGCTACCTCGAAGCCGCCAGTGAGGCTGCCCAGACGACCATCAAGGACAACGAGCGTCAGGCAGCCTTCGATCATCTCGAAGCGATGCGCTGGAAGTTCCATGACGCCAGAGTCAAGCTCGAACGGTACGAAGCCGAGAAGTGCCAGCGTCAAGTCCCACTCGTGAGGGTCACCGCCGATCAGGGCTGGGATGACTCAATCCATGACTGGTGCTGCGGTGAGGTCAGCTGTGACTGGTAAGATCGATCTTCAACCTTGTGCTGACTGTGGGCAGTTGTGTCGCGAGATCGACAGCCCACAATCCGAACACTCAGCTTCATGCCCCCACTGGAAGGAACACGACAAGATGACGAAGCGCCTGAACAAGCACACTGTGAGCTACAACATCCTCGACAACGGTGACGTCGACATCTCCTTCGTGAATATCACGACTGGTGCGACGAAGAAGTACCGGCTGGAACCAGCCGACGACTCCTCCACCGTCTCACTCCTGATCCGTGACGCCGAGGGCACTGGGCTCGCCAGCGCCCAAGACCTTGCCCCGATGGTTGACGACTCAGCATGGCAAGCAAAGCCATGAGCGAAGCAGTCATCTGCGCAGGATGCAAGCGCTCATTTCGCACCCGTCAAGGACTTGGAGTTCACTGGGACCACGAGAGGCGCAAGCCAGACGGTGGCTGTGTGGGACCAATCGAGCCGACGTGTGTTCCTGCTGACGTTGACGCCATCACAGCAGCAGTTCGTGCTGCTGACCTCGCCTTCGAAAGCTCTGGTGGTTCCAGCCGCCACTACGTTCGTGAATGCCTGATCCCCCACCTTGAAGCGGCTGGACTTGTCATTGTCAAGTCGGGTAACTGACGGAGAGATACGTGATCGAAACGCTGATTCAGCATCTGGAGCGACAGACCATCGACAACATGCGCAAGTGTGGGCTTGAGGTGACAGCCATTACGAGGCTGATCGTGATGCCTCGCTCTCAGCAGGTGATGGGCCTCGACGAGGACCTGATGCGACTGGTGGCTGATGCTGTGGTCGTCGACCCGTCCAAGTCTGGGAAGATGACAAAGGAGGAGCGCAAGCTTCACGGGCGAACCTACTCCCTGAGAGAGGGTGAGGTTGTGTGGGCTGTGTGCTCTGGGAAGGGGCACACCACTGGTCGCGTGCATAAGAAAGGCTTCCAGCCATTCATCTCCAGAGAAGACGCTTGCGCTTACGCCGGGTTCAAAGCCGGGTCTGGAGTCCATCTGGCCACGAATTGGTATCAGCTGCCGACACGTGACCCATTGGTGTCGCTGCCCCTTCACTGGTCAGTCGTGCAGTATGATCTCGTGCAGTAAAGCATAGCTTGACTTATCTGTGTGATCTGATAAGCTGTCTTCAACACGGAGCCACCAAATGCCCAAGATGAACGCCGAACAAGTCAACGCCGCCTTCGCCACTCTCCAGCGTGCTTGTGCCGCCCTCAGCACGGTGAAGTTCAACAAAGGTACGCTGAGCCCGGTATGCGTGCGACGATCACGCATGTTGACTGGGACACCAAGGGCACGAAGACCTCAAGGAGGACTCAAAGCTCCGTGAGTTATGTGTCAGCCTTGGTCTCATGACCACTGGTGTGTGCGTCGCACCTCTGCTTTGGATCGAAGGTCTCAGCGTCGAGAGCCTGCTCACACTGGCAGCAGCTGTTTCAGTCCTGTGTGGTTCGGGCTTCATCGGCCTCAGACGTGCTGTCGTTGCTATCGGGCCACCAGTCAAGGTCGACATGGTCAGCGTCCACTCGGAGTCTGGCGCTCCAGTCCGAGTTCCTCTTCTTGAGAAAGAAAACACCAATGCCACTGCTGGTTGAGATCGATTCTGAGGCTGAACTGCGGCTGCTTGAGGCTGAGGGAGTGATCCAATCACTTCAGGAACGTGTCAGCTTCGCAGAGAAGAAGCTGGATGAAGCGACAGCGAAGCTGGCTTTGGAGACGGCTGCCACTGCGGCAACCATCGCCAAGGTCAAGGAGAAGACGAAGCGGGCTGGTCAGATGCAGGGCGAGCTTCGTTTGCTCCTGAAGGATTCCCTCAAGGTCTTGACCGAAGACCGGCACCCAACAGTGATTGCGCTTCGCGAACGAATCCAGACCGCGCTTGACAAGTAACCACATTCCAATAGGAGTTCACATGCCGAAGCGTAAGAACGAAGACGAAAACCAACTGTCGACGCCGAAGAAGGAGGACACGCTCAAAGCCAAAGTGGCCTACTTCATCCAGAGGTATGGTGACGACGTCATCAGCATCGAAGACGCTGTCCGTACGCCGATCCTTCTTGCCAACCAGATCGGTGGTGCAATCAGGACCAATGCTATCTCGTTGGGCATCGCGACTGCTGCCATGCATTCGCACTACCCTCCGAAGGAAGCAATGGAGGACTCCCATGAATTCAGGAATGAACTCAGCTTCCTTCAGGACCTCCTGAACCGCTGCGTCGGCTCGCACTTCGACAACATGGTCAGGGATGCTGACCGAGCCAGCGCCAACGTCCTCAGTGCATTTCTGGCAGGCACGGACCACAATGTCGGAACGCACAATGCCGGAACCGGTCTCGACGAATAACAGCCAGCAGTAAGTAACAACCACAACAATAGGAGTACAAAATGGCCAAAGCCAAGACGACCCAGACCGAACTCGACATCGAAGTCAGCAATGAGAAAATCAAGGCGAAGACAGTCAAGCAGCTGCAGAACGTCATCGCTGCGCTGAAGAAGGTCGGTATCCCAGCCTCCTTCCGGACGGTGCCAGTGTCTGGTGATAGCCAGATCGAGCTTCAACTCGACAGTGCTCGGCACAAGGCCGAGTTGATTGCCCGCTTCCACGAAGTGGGCGAGTCGCTCAGTGGAAAGACTCCGAAGGTGGAGCCTCTGACGACAGAGGACATCCGTGTCGTGAGTTCGGACAATAAGTTCCGGCAGGTGATCATCCGTTTGGAAGGTGCAGCCCGTACCGTCGTTCGTGACGTGACGGAGGGTGTTGACTCTGTTGACCACAAGCCAAAACGAAACTCCCTGACCCGCAAGTTCCCTGTCACGCTCCCAGTCGGTACGAGCTACAACGTCAAGCTCCTGAAGACCGTTCCCAACGTTCCCGGCACCTACTACAAGCACACGCAGCACTACCGGGTCACCGCGTCTGTGCCTGCGGCGACGACGTACTTCCTCGTTGGCTACGACGAGAGGCATCTCTTCATCTCGATGCTGCCGAAGCCGGTGAAAACCGTGCAGCAGGCGCACCGCGCGCTCCTTCCGAAGGAACTCCAGAACAAGAAGAAGGGCAGCTACTTCCGACAGGGTGAATTCTTCTTCATCCCCGTCACGAAGGCAGAGATCGAGATCATCATCAAGGAAAACAAGGAAGGTGGTAACGCTAACGCTGATGGTGCTCGTGGTCTGACTGGCTCTGACCCAGATGTCGCAGAAGGTGACCACTTCGCATCGGTGACGGTGGTTCACAAGAACATCGAGTACGTCTCAGGCTGCGTCAGCAATGATCGACACACGTTGTTCCTGAACGGCTGGTACCGCTGCATCCACAACATGGAGATCATCAGCGGAAACGACAGCTGGGACTGATCGTCAACAACAGCTTGACTTCTCGGCCAATAGTGCTAAGAGTCTTGCATGACGATTCATCTGCCCACCACGATCAAAGGCACGCTGAAGACGTACTGCGGCTCTGCCGCTGATCAGGACCAGATCACGACAAGCCTCGAAGCTTACAACTGCGAGGCTTGTCGCAAGGAGAGTGACCTGATTGACTCCATCCTTGACGACACCATGGCTCTTGTTGATGGCGTGTTCACCATGCACACCGACAAGGAAGTGGTCTTCATGCTGATGGATGTCATCTACATGAACCGACAACCCGACCGCTTCAGTGGTGATGGCTTCAATCCGGGTCCGGGTCCGATGACAGGGACCTTTGCCATCTGGGACAACGCCATCGGCGACTGTTCGATCCAAGTGAGCTTCTCACCGCCTGACGAGGGAAGCATCCGTGTCACGAATGCTTTTCGCTACAAGCTCCCACCGAAGGCGTCGAGTGTCTAAGTTCAACTTCTCCTTCTTCGTGCTGCTGGTCATCTGGTCTGTGGTCAATCTCTTTGTCCCTTTTCCGCCAGTAACCAACTTTGGGGTAGTGGTCTTGTTTGCACTCACCCTTGCTCTCGACGGGGATAAATAATGCCGTACTTTGGACAGACCACCTTCGCTGAGATCGTTTCCTCCTACAAGGGAGGTACGCTTCTACGCGTCGAGATGTTCGATGGCCTGCGGTCAATCTCGCACGAAGTCGACGACTTGGCTGTTGAGATTGAATCGATCAGGGAAGAGATGACCATTCCCCGAACTGCTGAACACTCGGAAGAGCCACTGGTGCTGGCTCTTCTTCGAGATACCCTGCAAGTTGCATGGGCAGCGGTTGAAGGAGGTCATCCACTTGATACTCGCCACCACCGGATGAATTTCATCAAGCTGCTGGCGAAGACTGCGCTACCAGTAATGAGTGTCTGGAAACACATCGGCACAGGTGGCATCTACGCCATTCAGGTACCATTCTCGTACAACGAGGCTGACATGAAGCCAGTTGTCGTCTACCGTTCTCTTGCGGATTCCTTCGTCAGGCCGCTCATCGACTTCATCAGTGCCACACCTCGCTACACACGTATCATCATCTGAACCTGAATCCATCCAATAGGAGTTCCCATGCCATTCACGTTGACCAAGACCGTCCGCCGACCAACACGCATCACCGACCTCTGCGATATCAAGCAGACACGCTACTCGACTGAGTACGAAGCGCTATGCTTCGCTGAGTGTGAACGCGACGACGACTATGTCGTCACGCTCACCAATGACGAGAGCCGAGACTGCAGCCAGTCGTTGGGCAACGTACCTCTGAGATCGCGGGGCTGATCAACAGCGACAGCGATGGCTTCCGGAGTTTGTTCACTCGGTCAGCAGAGAAGATCGAAATTGAAGTCCCGGTCGCTGACCCGACCAGCCTCCCACCGGA
>Ga0247843_1004820_pt1 | contig 19637 bp, 18 predicted proteins | sample LaCruzMarch2017__FD_192420 | JGI IMG/M metagenome (GOLD analysis project Ga0247843, IMG submission 192420) | Freshwater microbial communities from meromictic Lake La Cruz, Castile-La Mancha, Spain - LaCruzMarch2017_8m | ecosystem: Environmental > Aquatic > Freshwater > Lake | place: Spain...
ACGCTTCTGGCACCCATGGGAACGCGCGCTGGCGGCAAAACCGGCGAAAACCGACTGACAACCCATCCGGCCGGCCGGCCGCCGGAAAATCCCTGTCAGGCTGGTATCAAGTCCGACAGGCTGCTAGGGTTTTGGTCTTCATTGGTGTCGGGTATTTCTTCGGGTTTGATGATCTGGAGAGAGCTGGGTCGACGGCGGTAGATTCAAATATACGCGGATGCATCCATTTTCTATCCGTGTAGGGCTGTTGGGTAAAAAGGCGAGAAAAGAAGCTCAACCCCGGTTAGTGGGTCGGCAAGAGACAGATTTGAAGGAAGGTGCCTCCGTCGAGATGAGGCAGCAGCCGGTTGTAGGCAAGGTGCCTGCCGTCAGGTGAAAAGACGACGCCGTGGCGCGGTTGCCGGCCCGCGGCGGACGGCGGGGTGAGGAACTCCGCGGTGCCCGTGGCGGCGGTGATCCGGACGATCCGGCCGCCGGCCGAGGTGGCGAGGAAGCGGCCGCAGGGGGACCAGGTGAAGGGCGTATCGACCGACTGCCGGAGCCGGCTGAGCGGGCGCGGGTCGCCGCCGTTCGGGGAGACTCCGAAGATCTGCACGATGCCGTCCGCGTCTTCGTCGAGAAAGGCGATGACGCTGCCGTCGGGCGAGGCGCGCAGCCAGTGGCGCGGGCCTTGGAGACCGGGCCGCGGGGTTTCCTCCGTGCGGGTCAGCCGGCGGATGACGACGCCGGCGGGCGGGGCCGGCATTTCGGTGGCGGTGCCTTCGAGCGGGGCGGCACCGGGCCGGGTGAGATCGTCGGGAAGGTCCGCGATGAAGACCTCGGCGATCGGCTTTCCATCCGCAGCGACGGTGCTGCCGATGAAGGCCAAGGCGCGCTTCTGGCGGTTGCCATCCGGCCGGAGGTAGCCCTTGGTGCCGACCCAGCCTTCCTCACAGGCGCGGGACAGTTCGCCGGGGGCAGGTGCGGCTTTGACCGGCACGACCAGAACGGTGAAGCCGAGCCTGGAGAACTCATCGCCGGCCCGGGGCGCGGCGACCGTCACCGGGGTATGACGGTCGATCACCCCGATCGTGCGGAGGTCGGCGGGAGGCGGGCCTGAAGCGGGAACGACGGCGTCGTTGTAAGTGAAGGACAGCATTTCCCCATCGCCGGACCAGTGGTGGGCGTGGGTCCCGCCCCGCAGCGCGCCGGGGGTGAAGGGCGCGGCGATGTCGCGGGCGTCCAGGCGCGCCATCTTTCCCGGCGTGGCCAGCGAAACCAGGGCGGCCGAGCGCCGTTGGGCGCCGTAGGGCTGCTCCGGGCCGGAGCTATCGAGGCCGTGGATGAAGACCACCTCGTCTGCCGACGGACTGAAGGTCGCCGCGCCGACGCCGGGACCGTGGGGCGATCTACGGGATGTCTCGTAGATCACGGTTTCCTTGCCGCTTGAGATCTCGACCATGCCGATGCCGGCCGAGCCGGCGAGTTGCGTTTCGTCGTTGCGGGAGTCGAACACGATGTGGCGGCCGTCGCGGGAAAAGACCTGCGAGTTGTGGATCAGGTGGCCGGCGGCGCGGGTCGTCAGCACGCGTTCGGCGGCGCCGATGACGGCGGGAAAGGCGGCAATCATGACCAGCAGGGTTTTCACGCGACCGCGGCGACGGGGTGGGAGGTGGGGACGGCGTCCGGGCCGGTCAGGACGCGGCGCAGGGTCTCGATCTCGGACGGGCTGCACGAGGTCAGCGGCGGGGCCATGAAGGGTTCGCACAGGCCCAGACATGACATGGCGGCCTTGATGGTGGCGAACACCGATGTCGGGCGGCCGGTCAGCGGGTAGATCCGGTCGGCCAGGCGGGTGATCCTCGCCTGCAGGGCCTCCGCGGTGCTTTGGTCGCCTTGCAGGAAGGCATCCCGCAGCTCGCGGAACAGGGCGGGAAAGAGATTGCCGCCGCCACCCACCGCGCCGTGGGCACCGAGTTCGAGCGCGGCGAGGTAAAGGTATTCGTTGCCCACCAGCACGGTGACTTCCGGGCGGGCGGCGGCGATTCCGATCATCTCCCGCAGATAGCCGAGGTCGCCGGAGGAGTCCTTGAAGCCGATGACGCCGGGGTGCTCCAGGGTGGCGCGAAGGCAATCGGCATCGAGCACATGGCCGGTCAGCCAGGGCATGTTGTAGATCATCACGGGCAGCTCGATTTCCGGCAGCAGGCGGTGGAAGTGGCGCTGGAGTTCGCCGGAGGAAAGCTCGTAGTAGCTGGGAGCGGAGGCGACCACGGCGTCGGCGCCCAGCTCCGCGGCGAGGCCGGCGAGCTCGGTGCTGGTCGCGGTGCAGTTGTCGCCGATGCCCGCCAGCACCGGCAAGCGCCCGGCGGCGGCCGTCACCGCGCAGCGGATGGCGGCGGCACGCTGACGGGGGGAAAGCGAGGCGAGTTCGCCGGTGGAGCCGAGCACGAAGGCGCCCTGCGCGCCGCCTTCCGCGAGGTGGTCGAAGATCCGGTGAAAGGCGGCTTCGTCGACATCGCCGGCGGCGGTGAGCGGCGTGGGAACGGGCGGGACGATGCCGTGGATGCGGATTGCGGGAGTCATGGGGTGAGGATCTTGCGGGGTAACAGCGAGCTGAAGGCGATGCCGCCGAACAGGATGACCAGGGTTCCGAGCACGATGGCGAGGAAGGCGTGGAACGGGGCCTTGGCGGCGACCAGCGGGGCGGGCCAGAGGCCGGCGGTGGAAAGCGTGATCCAGGTGATGACCAGCACGCCGCAGATCACCGCGGCGGCCGCGGCGGGGTTGCCGGCGCGACGGCTGATGATCCCGAGGAGGAAGAGCCCGAGGATGCCGCCGGAAAAGATGCTCGAAAGCGTCCACCAGGCGTCGAGCGCGCTGGCGACATTGAGCAGGAGGAACGAGACCGCGGTCCCGATCACGCCGAACGCCAGCGTCGCGGCCTTCAACACCCGCAGCGAATCACCGCCCTCCCGCCGGATGAAGCGCCGGAAGAAATCGGCATGGAAGACGGTGGCGGCCGAATTGAGCGAGGTCGAGATGGTGCTCATCCCGGCCGCGAAGACCGCGGCGATCAAGAGGCCCGTCACGCCCGGCGGCAGGTGCTTGCCGATGAAATGCGGGAAGACCCCGTCGCCGATGTCCGCATTGCCCAAAGTGGCGGCTTTCCCGGCGACCGCCGCCGCAAAGCCCGCCGCCGCGGGGTCCAGGCCCTCGCGGATCAGGCGCTGGGAGGCGACCGCGTCGCGCACCTCGGCGAGGTCGGCCGGTCGGGAGAGATAGAAGGCGAACAGGGCCGTGCCGATCAGGAAAAACACGGCGCTCACCGGCAGATAGAGCATTCCGCCGAGCCACACGCTGCGGCGGGCTTCCTTTTCCGTGGGCGACGCGATGTAGCGCTGCACGTAGCTCTGATCGATGCCGAAGTTCTGGAGGTTCACGAACAGGCCGTTGAGCAGCACCACCCAGAAGGTCTGGCGCGACCAGTCGTCGAGCGCCATCGGTCCGGCCGAGAATTTGCCGTGCTCCCGCGCCACTTCCATCAAGCCGGAAGCGCCGCCGGGAATCATCGCCAGCATCAGGCCGAGGCAGGCCAGCGCGCCGCCGACCAGGACAACGGCCTGGAGCGCATCGGTCCAGATCACCGCGACGATGCCGCCGACAAAGGCGTAGGCGGTGACGACCACCGCGGTCACCAGCAACACGGCGACGATCGGCACGCCCATGATCACCGCCAGCGGCAGCGCCATCAGGTACATCACCATCGCGATCCGCGCGATCTGGGTGAGCAGGTAGAAGCTGGCGGCATACACCCGGGCCCACGGGCCGAAGCGGTGTTCGAGGTGGGCGTAGGCCGACACCTCGCCGCTCGCCCGGTAGAAGGGCAGGAACCAGCGCACCGCGATCCAGGTCGCCAGCGGCAGCGAAAGGGAAAAGGCGAAGGGCATCCAGTTGCTGGCGAAGCTTTTGCCCGGCAGCGCGAGGAAGCTGATGCTCGACAGGAAAGTGGCGAAGATCGAAAGCCCGCAGGCCCAGCCCGGAACCGAGCGGTTGCCCGAGGTGAAGCTTTCCGCGGTGCGGCTTCCGCGCGAAAGGAAGAAGCCCGTCCCGAGCGTCGCCGCGAAGTAGGCGGTCAACACGATCCAGTCGAAAGCGGTGAAGTGCGAAGCCATGGAAACGGGCCGTGCGTTCCACCGGCACGGCACCGCCCAGAGATCCCGAAGTGGCCCCCGAGGTCAAATATATTCGGATATTGCCGGATTTTCCCGAAGCTCTGTCCCGGGGGGGGGCGGGGTGGGAACCGCTCAGACTTCGAGCGCGGCCTCGAGGTGATCGAGGGTGAACTGGAGGGAGGTCTGGATGTGGTGCCGCATCGCCTCCGAGGCGGCGACGCCATCGCGGATCTCCAGTGCCGCCAGGATCGCCGCGTGCTGTTCGCAGGCCAGCCGCAAGCGGACCAGATCGTGGATCCCGCGGTCGGCGAAGAAGATCCGCGACTGGATGTGGCTTTCCTCGACGGTCCGGGCGAGCGCCGGGTTCCGGGCGCCTAACAGGATCGTCTTGTGGAAGGCGAGATCGGCATCGAGGAACTCGTGCAAGGCCGGCGATTCCAGCTTGTCCCCTCCCCGGTCGCGAACCTCGTGGTAGTGGCCTTCCATGATGTCGAGCTGCTTGCGGAGCATCTCAAGGTGGCGCGGCGACAGCCTCTCGGCGGCTTTCAGCGCGGCGAAGGTTTCCACCGCCTCCCGCACCTCGTAGAACTCTCGCGCCGAATTCTGGTTGAGCGACCGCACCACGGCGCCGAGGCGGGGCACCAGTTCCACGAAGCCTTCCGACGCAAGTTGCGTTACCGCCTCGCGCACCGGCGTGGTGGACACCCCCAGCTCCTTGGCGAGGAGCTTGTAATCCAGCCGGCTACCCGGAGGCAGGGCGCCGTCCAACAACCTGGCACGGATCGCACCATGAACCTGTTTCGGCAGCGGTTGCTTCATGCTGTGGACCTTATCGGAAGAGCCTGTCGGGGCACAAGCGATTCAAAGGAATACTCCGCCGTGCCTTTTGTGGGAGTCCGGTTCGCGGAACCTGGGCGTTTACTGGACCGCGGATCTTTAGTCCGCTTGGAAGGTTGGCGATTAAGAGCGGACTAAAGATCCGCGGTCCAGTCCACCACCACTTAGATCTCGCCCTTCCCGCTGAGGAAAGCGATCAGCGCGTCGCGGGCGGCGACCTTCGTCTCGGTGCGCTTGCTGGCGGGGCGGTTGACGATTTCATGCAGCAGTGGCAGGGAGCGACCGCCGGACTGGGCGTCGTAGGTATTGAAGCCGATGCGGTAGCGCTTCGCCGGATCGACCGGCTGGCCCTTGTGGAGAAAACTCTTCATCTCGCCCGATTCGAAGCGCTTGAGCTGGAAAGGCCAGAGGGTGCGGTTGCCCTTGTCCTCGGTGACGACGGCGATCAGTTCCTCTGCGGTGAGTTCCGCGGTGATCAGGCCGTTCTCATAGGGCAGCAGCTTCCAGCAATCCGCCACCGTCAGCTCGCCGGCGGGGATGTCGTCTTTGCTGAAGGTGCCATGGAAGACGCCATCGACCGGCGTGCCGGCCTTGCCGAGAGCGACGGCGAAGGCCTCGCAGAAGAGCATCGATACCGCGCTCTGGCGACCGCCGCCTTTGACCGCCTGCTTCACGGTGCAAACCTTGCGCTTCATTTCCGCCGAAGCTTTCTCAAGCTCCGGCCGCGCGAAGTCCATCACCTCGGGATCGAGCTCGAAGCGGCCGTCCATCAGCACGGTGAAGGCCCGCCGCTCTAACAACTTGCGGCTGTCGCGGTCGAAGGTGAGATCGATCCGTCCGCAGTGAATGCCGTGGTAGCTCGCCTGGCTGCATAGCACCGGGCCGGTCATCCACGACGGCTGGTCCTGGTGGCTGTGACCGGCGAGGTAGACGTCGATCCCCTCCACCGCTTGCAAAAGCTCGCGCACCGGGTTCGCAAAGTCGTCCTGAAAGCGCCAGCCCATGTGGCCGAGCACCACGATCGCGTCCGGCTTTTCCGCCGCGATTTCGGTCATGCTGGTGCGCAGCGATTCGATGGGATCGAAAGCCGCAATGCCACCGAGCGTCGCCGGCGTGAGCCAGTTTGGCAGACCGGGCGTGATGAGGCCGATCAATCCGATGCGGAAGCCACCGACCTCCTGGACCCTCCACGGACGCACCTTGTCCCAGACGCCACCCGCTTCGGCAAGGGGCTTGCCGTCGACCCTGAGGTTCCCGGTGAGCACGCCGGATTTCGAGACGGCCAGCGCGGCTTCCACCGTTTCGCGACCCCAGTCAAAGTCGTGGTTGCCGAGAACCCACGCGTCGTAGCCGAGCCGGTTGAACAGCTCGATCATGATCTTGCCGCCGGTCTGCAAGCTCTCGGGAGTGCCTTGATAGACGTCGCCGATGTCGACCAGCAGCGAATCGGGAAACTCCTTCTTCCAGCGGCGGATCTGCGTCGCGCAGCGGGCGAAGCCACCGAGGTCGCCGAGACCGTCGTAGTTCTCGGTCGGCACGATGTGGCCGTGGAGGTCGGTGGTGTGGAAGATCGAGATCGTCTTGCCGCGGCGGATGGCGGCGGCATCAGCGAATACGGAAGCTCCGAGAAAGGCACCGCTTGCCGCGAGGAAGGAGCGGCGCGAAAGGGCGGAGAAGCAGTGGTCTTTCATCGGCAGGGAAGGTTCACGAAATCGCCGCGGGATCAATGGCGGAATCCTCCAGCACCGTGGCCGCCGCATCCTGCCGCAGGCCTTCTTCAACTGACCTCCTGCAAACTCATCGCCCGGGTCAAGACGGCCCATCCCCGAACGGCTCTCCTTCGCGGCTTTCTACCCCGTCCTTCACCTCCGGGACCGATGGATCCGGCAGCTTCCTCAGCATCTCCAGGTAGGCGTTCTTCGGCACCGGCCTCACCACCCGCAAGGGCTCCGCGAGCATGCCGTCCATGCGGACCGAGCTGGCGCGGCTCAGGCTTTCGATCAGGTCGGCTTCGGGCAGGTTCTTCCAATAGCGCTTCGGCATTTCCGCCTGCATCGCCTTCAGCTTCAGCCGCGCGGGATTGAAAATGCTGCGGTAGTAGGTCCGCCAGATGCCTTCCATCACGTCGGGATCGCCGCAGGGATCGCGCGGCACGCCGGGGCTGAGCTTGAACTCTTCGGCGATCCAGTGCGCGCAGCCCTTCGGCGTGAAGATCGACCAGTCCATGTTGGCGAAGCGCTTGCGGAAGAACGGCGCACCGGCTTCGACGATGTGATGCTCCGGCTCGAACCACGCGACGAAGCGCTCGCGGCCCTCCTCCGTTTCGCCCGTTTTCCGGAAGCGGACGAAGGCGTGCATCTTGTGGATCTCCCGCCGCACGTTCTTCTCCATCGTGCGGGCCTTCACCACATCGGGATCGCTGGCGATCTCTAACAGCATGCGGTGCCCCTGCACCGCCACCCGCCACAGCAGCCGGTAAAGCAGGCTCCAGCGCCGCGGGTCGGAGTGACAGGCGACATTCCGCGCGAGATCGAGAAAGGCCGGCGGCACCGCGGGCATCGGCCGGGGACTGCGCGGGGCATCGTGGCTTTCGAAGAGGCTGGATCCGTCGCGCGGTTCCCAGATCACCTCGCCCGGCGGCACGCCTTCCGCCAGCAGGCCGCGCGCGGCATTCCGCCACGAGTCGAAATCGTCACCGGGATCAACGCAGCGCATCGCGGAACAAGTCGAGTTGCACGGGCTTCGGCGCCAGGCGGGCCAGCAGCAGCTCGCTATCCAGCCCTTCGCGCGCCGGGTGATGGTCGGCGGTGATCAAAAAGGGCCGCACTTTCGGCAGCGAAATCCGCAGCCGCGCCAGGTCCACCAGGCGGATCCGGGTGTGGCGGCGGATCGCGATCAGGCGGTCGACATTCCTCACCCCGAGCCCCGGCACCCGCAGGAGCTGGCCGCGCGTGGCGCGCTCGACGTCGAGCGGGAAGTCCTGCCGGTTGCGCAAGGCCCAGGCGAGCTTGGGGTCGATCCGCAGGTCGAGGTTCGGCGCTTCCGGCGGCAGGATCTCCGAAGTACGAAAGCCATAGTGCCTCATCAGCCAATCCGCCTGATAGAGCCGGTGCTCACGAATCAAGGGCGGCGCGGAGAGCGGCAACACGGACGATGGCTCGGGGATCGGGCTGAAGGCGGAGTAATAGACGCGGCGGAGCTTGTAGTCGCGGTAGAGCTCGTCGGAGCGCGCGAGGAAATCGGCATCGGTGGAGGCGTCGGCCCCGACGATCACCTGGGTGCTCTGCCCGGTGGCGTGGCGCAGCTTGCGGTCGCCGTTTTTCCGCCGGTCCGCAGCGTCGTCGAGCTTCACCCGGATCCGCCCCATCGCCTGCTGGGTGCGGCCGAGGTTTTTCTCGGGCGCGAGGCGGTCGAGGCTCTGCTGGCTGGGCAGTTCCAGATTGATGCTGATCCGGTCGGCGTAGCGGGCGGCTTGCTCGATGAGTTCCGGCGAGGCTTCCGGGATCGTCTTGAGGTGGATGTAGCCACGGAAATCGTGGACCTCCCGCAAGGTGCGCGCGACTTGCACCACCTGCTCCATCGTGTGGTCCGCGCTGCGGATGATGCCGGAGCTGAGGAAAAGCCCCTCGATGTAGTTCCGCTTGTAGAAATCGAGCGTCAGCGTGATCGCCTCTTCCGGCGTGAAAGCGGCGCGGCGGACATTGCTCGAGCGGCGGTTGATGCAGTAGTGGCAGTCGTAGAGGCAGCGGTTGGTCAGCAGGATTTTCAGCAGCGAGATGCAGCGACCGTCCGGCGCGTAGCTGTGACAGATCCCCGCCCCGCCGGCCGATCCGACGCCTTTCCCGTCCCGCGAATCCCGGCGGTTGGCCCCGGAGCTCGCGCAGGAGGCATCGTATTTCGCGGCGTCGGCGAGGATGGCGAGCTTTTGATCGAGGTCCATGCTGTTCGCCCGGACAATAGTTCAAGCGAACGATCCCGCGAGGAAAAATCTAACGCATTAACGACCCGCATCCCGGAACAAAGGCAGTTTGGGACCAGGGTTGGATCGGCTTCCCTACCAGGAGGAGTGCGGGGGCTTCGCCCGCAGCCCCGCAGTCGCGACCTCATTGGTCCGATAGCTCTCCTTGATCCTCCGCCCCTCCACCCGGCGCCTCCCGCACGACATCGACACGGTGGCCGCTGCTGTCCGAGTGGTCTTCCAAATGGCAGGGCACTCCCTTCCGTCGGAGCTCGAGGATCTGCTTGGCCGCCAGTTCATGGGTGGCCAGCAAATCGCCGGGCGTAATCACGGAATTTGTTTTCATGGTGGGACCGGGAACGTGGGCGTGGGCCTGGCGGATCTGTTTATTCTTCTTCCGCTTCCAACTCCGCTTCGCGCCTCCGGGCAGCGCAGGATTCACTTTTGCACACGGCATAGATGCCGGCGGCCAGCGCACCGATCAGGATCGCCCCGCCGATCACGCCGAGCGCCTGTCGCGGCGGGCTGGCACGGAACGATCGCAATTGAGACGCCGCGTAGGAACCGCCGGCGGCAATGCGGTGGCGGGCTCCCTCGGCCAGCTCGCGCGCGCTCTGGGGCAGGGTCTGAAAAGTCGTGTGGCGGGCCAGATTTCCCACATCCTGACGGAGATGGGCGATGTCCTCGCGGACGCGGGAGAGGAGTCCGACGGTGCGGCTGTCTTGAAGTGGGGAGTCGTTCATGGGGAGTAGGAGTCGCGGTTCAATACAATTGAACCCCGACCTGCTCCGGGTGCAAGCGGTTCCTTGCGGGATCCCTCTACTCCTCGACCGCGACCGGCGTGCCGATCTTCACCTTGCCGTAAACGATCGGCATCACGGCGCTGGGGCCGCGGATGCAGGCGTGGGAAGCGGCGCGGCGCGAGCGCGGGAGCGGTCCGATGTGGTGGCCGACCCCGTCCCAGGTCAGGCGCATCCAGTAGCGCATCGGCGCGCCGACGAACTTGCCGCCTTCCGGCACTTCCTTCGGCGTCTCGCCGTCGACCTGGTTGCCTTCGGCATCGAGCACGCGGCCGTAGGCATTGGAGGACTTGTCGACGATCTTCTCGAGGATCTTGTAGTTGCCCGGAGGCGTCGGCCGGGAAGGCACACCACTGGAGATGGGGTAGTCGATCACGACCTCGTCGCCCTTCATCAGGAAGCCGCGCTGAATCGGCAGGGAGATGACGATCCGCGAGTTGCCGGCATCGGTTTGCGGCAAGAGCTGGTCGTTCTTCCAGGTCTTCATGGTCTTCGGGTAATCGGCTTCCGCCTTGAAGTGATCGTAAGTGCCCGGCGGGAACGGGTTGACCGGCTTGCCCTGCGAGTCGATGGGCTTGCCATCGGGGCCGAGGGTGACCTTGTTCGCACAGCTCGCGAGGACGAGGGCGAGCACGCTGGCAATAACGGTCAGAAAGGACGTCGAATGATTCATGGGACTGGCTGGGGCGCGGTTCTATAGCGCGACTCTTACAATCCGGCAACCCCTTAAGCGCTAGGGCGGATCCAGCGAGTCGGCCCGCTGGAGCAAGGCCTTGGCCGCCTCCTCGTTCCGCTTTTCGTCTTGCCAGATTCCGGCCAGGCGGCGCAGGGCGGCGGCGGCTTCCTTTTTCTGGTCGGCCGGGTAGGTGCGGATCGCGAGCCGCAGGCGCTCTTCCGCGGCCGGCGTCTGGCCGGCTTCCAGCAGTGCTTCGGCGAACTCCCGGAGAAAGACCGGATCGCTGGCCGGCCCATCCTTCCCGGACATCGCCTCGGCCTCGCGGAACAGCCGGGAAGCCGCGGCGCGCGACTCCGGATCCCGCCGCGTGGCGACGGCCAGCTTCACGGCCAGCGCGGCGTCGGAGGGATTGAAATAGATGGCTTTCTCTAACAGCAACCGGGCCTCCCGCGGGAGATCGGCGGCCAGAAACTCATCGGCCAGCTCGACGAATTCCGACGGATCGCCGCCGCGGATCTTCAGCGCCTCGGCAGCATGCGGCCGGGCCTCGGCGGCCCGCTCCTGCTTGCGGTAAAGCTTGGCCAGCGACTGGTGGGCGAGCGCCTGGCGGGGATCGATCGCCAGCACGTCCAGCAAGGCCTTCTCGCCCTCCGCCGTCTTCTCCGCGGCCAGCAGTAGGATGCCCTGGCGGATCCGCAGCGAGAGCGATGAAGGATCGGCGGCGGTGTGCGCCGCGAGGACCTCGATGGCTTCCGGCAGCCGGCCCGAGGTGCGGAAATGCTCGCTCGCCGCACGGGCTAGCACCGGATCGGCCGGCTGCTCGCGGCAAGCATTGAGGTAGAGGGCATCGACCCGGGCGCGCGCCGCCGGGTCGTCCTTGGGAAACAAGGTGCGGGCCATTTCCACTGCCGCGAGGGCCTGCAAATGCCCGGGCGCGGCGGACGCCACCGCCTCGAACATCGCCAGCGAGCGATCCCGCTGCTCGAGCGATTCATAGATCCGGAAAAGCCGCTTCTGCACGCCCAGTTCCCCGGGGAAACGCTCCAGCGCTTTCTCCAAGGTCTCCCGCGCCATCTGGCCGGCGAAGTCATCGTCGGGCGACGACTCCCGCAGGAAATCCGCATAAGCCACCAGTGCGTCCAGGCGCTCGGGCTGCGCCGCGGCGAACTCACGGTAGAGCGTCGATGCCCCGGCGAGGTCGCCCGCCGCCTGGCGCTTCCCAGCGACGCGGACCATCAACGGGAAAGCCGTGGGATCCGCCGCGCGGGCCTTCGCGATCGACGCCGCTTCGGCCACGGTGTCCCCGCGCAGCCCGGCGAGGATGCCCAGCGCGAAATCGAGCCGCGGCGAGGCCCCGGCCGTCAGCGAGGCGGCGAGGTAGAGGAGCGCGGCGGGTTTCATGCGATGGGAGAATCCAAGCCGCTTTCCGCCGCGCGGTCAAACCGGCGATCAGAACTTCCAGTCGTGGCCGTCGAGCTCGCACACGCAGGCGACCAGCAGGTCGATCGACGCCTGGAGGTCCTTCTTGTGCACCGTTTCGATGGTCTGGTGAATGTGCCGGGTCGGCACCGACACCGCACCGGCGATCGATCCGCCGGGCACCATCCGCTGCAAGCTCGCGGTATCGGTCCCGCCGGCCGCCAGGATCTCCGGCTGCCACTTGATCTTGTGCTTGTCCGCCGTCTTCTTCATGAAGGCGACCATCCGGTAATCGCAGATCACCGAGCTATCCATGATCTTGATGCCGGCCCCCTCGCCGAGCGAAGTGCAGCGCTCCTGCGGGGTCGAGCCGGGAACGTCGTAGGCGATCGTGGTGTCGAGCCCGAAGCCGAAGTCCGGCTTGATATCGAGCGCGGAGACGTTCGCGCCGCGCAGGCCGACTTCCTCCTGCACCGTGAAGACCGCGTAAAAATCGTAGCAAGGCTTCTTGCGTGCCTTCTTCAGCGCCTTGAGCGCCTCGATCAGCAGGAAGACGCAAACCCGGTTGTCGAGCGACTTCACGTTCACGCATTCGCCCAGCTCCAGCAGCGGGCTCCAGCGGGTGACCGGGTTGCCGACTTCGACATACTTCGCGACCTCCTTCTTCGGCAGGCCGGTATCAATGAAGTAGTCGGTAATCTTCGCCGGCTTGGTCCGCTCTTCCGGCTGCATGATGTGGGTCGGCTTGGAGCCCATCACGCCGAGCAGGTCCTTCTTGCCGTGGACGATGACCCGCTGCGACGTCAGCGTCTTGGGGTCGAAACCGCCGAGCGGATTGAAGCGGATGAAGCCCTTGTCATCGACATGGGTGACGATGAAGCCGATCTCGTCCATGTGCGCCGCGGCCATCGAGCGCTTGGCGGAGGACTTGCCCTTCTTCAAGGCGACCACGTTGCCCATGTTGTCCACCCGGACCTCGTCGGCGAGGCCCTCGATTTCAGCGAGCACCAGTTCGCGGATGATCTTTTCAAATCCCGGCGCGCCGGGGGCTTCACAAACACGGGAGAGAAGGGCGACGTCGATGGCCATGGGTGGGACGCTAGGAGGTCGCCCCCGGCGGTGGAAACCAGAAATCCGCGCGATCAGCGGGTTTTTCCGCCCTTCCCTTGGGCGACGAGATCCGGAAACAGGCCGCTCAAATCCAAAGGGTCGCCGCTTTCCTTCTGAATCTCCCGCAATCGCTGGAACAAGGGAATGGCCAGCGCCTTGCCCGCTGGAGTTTCGGCGAGGTCGTTCATTTCTTCAGGATCCGCCTGGAGATCGAAGACCCGGGCGACCTTCGCCTTCGGATAGAGGATCAGCTTCTTGCCATCCTTTTCGATCATCCGCTGGAGGTCCATATAGGCCCCGATCGCCGCGTCGCGAGGCTTGCCCTTTCCTTCCCAATGCGGACGCATGTCCTGGAAATCGATGTCGTCCCCGACCTCCGCGCCGGCCAGCTTGAGCGCGGTCGGCATCGCATCCTGGAGATAGACCGGCGCGTCGATCTTCTTGCCCGCCGGCACCCCGGGACCCGCCACGAGGAAGGGCACCCGGACGCTGGCATCGTAGAGGTTCTGCTTTCCCATCAGGCCGTGCTCGCCGCATGCCAGGCCGTGATCGGCGGTGAAGAAGATATAGGTGTTCGCGCCGTCCTCGTGCTTTTCCAGCGCGTCGAGGATCTTTCCAATCTGCACGTCGAGATGGGAGACGATGGCGTAGTATTCGCGGCGGTGGGTTTGTACGGCAAACGTCGTACGCGGGAACGGCGCCAGGTTCTCGTCGCGCAGGCCTTTTGCCGCACCCATCGCCTTGCGGTGCGGATAGAGCGGGAGGAAATTTCCCGGCACCTTCACCCGCGACAGCGGATAGCGATCGAGAAATTCCTGCGGTGCCTGCCGCGGATCGTGCGGCGCATTGAAGGCGAGATACATGAACCACGGCCGCGGATCGGCATCGGCGGCGAAGGCATTGAAATCATCCACCATCCGCTCGCTCCAGTGTTTTCCGCCGGCCCAAAAGCCACCCTCCTTCGGATCGGCCGCATCCCACGGATCCGGCTGCCCTTCCACCGGCCGGAAGTAGGCGTGCTGGGCATCCTTCGGCATGCCTCCCGGGTGATAAGTCCGGATCTGAGAGAAGACTTTCTTATGGTCCGCCTCGATGTGCCATTTGCCGGCAAAGCAGGTGCGATACCCCTGCGCCGCCATCCGCTGCGGCCACATGAGGTCCTTCGCGACGAAGTCCTGATTCAAGCGCTTTTCGGCATCGCGCGCCCTCCACAGTTGCTTGCCGGTCATCAGCATCGTCCGGCTGGCCACGCAGATCGCACCATGCCAGCCGCCGGGATTGTAAGCCTGGGTGAAGGTCGTGCCGCGCGCCGCGAGACGATCGAGGTTCGGCGTGTCGATGTCCTCCTTGCCGAGTGCCCGGACCGACTTCCACGTCATGTCGTCGGCGAAGAGGAAGAGGATGTTAGGCTTCCGCTCCGCCGCGTCGGCCGGCAAGAGCAGCGGGAGGAGAACGAGCAGGGCTTTGAGATTCATGAGGGCTTCACTACGCGGCGTTTCCTCTGAAATCGATCATTTCCCCAAGATCTTCCACCGCCGCGAGTTTTAGCCGGTGAAGGATGTCGCGGCGGCGGAAACGCGCGGCATCCGGAGTTTCCGCGAATCGGGAAGGCGCTCCGCCTTCATCATCCCCGTACCCCACGGCACGGGCTCCCGTCCACTTGTCACCGATCGCAAATTATGAGCCTCCACGCATTCATCGACCCCGCAGCGCAGCGCGCCCTCGACTCGCAACGCCGCCGCTCCACCGCCGCCAGCATCGTCATCGCCTTCCTCGGCGTCACCCTGATCGCCCTCGTCCTCGGCTTCATCGCCTTGAAGTCGATGATGGTCGTCGCCCCTGGCTTCACCGTTATCCATGGACCAGAAGTCCCGCCGGAGGATATCCCCGCACCGCGTCTGCCCGTCTCCAGCCGCAATCCCGCCACGCCGAGCGCTCGCGTGATGCCCTTCCTCCACGGCCAAACGGAATCCCCGCTGTTCGTCCCGCCGGTCGAGGTGTCGTCCGACACTCCCGGTTTCGTCTCGGGCTCAGGCGACGATTTCAGCGACGGCGCCTATACGGGCGATGGCAACGGGAAATGGACGCCCATCCCCGCCTCCTTCCGCAAGCGCTGCTCACAACAAGACCGCCTCGCCCAACTCGAAGCCGGCGGCGGCACCCCGGAGATCGAGGAACACGTGACCCGCGCCCTGCGCTTCCTCAAGCAGACCCAGGCTCCCGACGGCGGCTGGGGAAACGACCACCGCGCGGCCATGACCGGCCTGTCCCTGCTCGCCTACCTCGGCCGCTGCGAAACCCCGCTCAGCGAGGAATTCGGCGACTCCTGCCTCAAGGCCATGGTTTTCCTGATCGACCGCGCCGCGAAACAGGACGGCCGCTTTCCCGAACCCGCCGCCGGCCGCCACTGGCCCTATGAGCAAGCCATCGCCACCTACGCCTTGGCCGAGGCCCACACGATGTGCCGCGCCCTCAACTTGAACATCCCCAACCTCGCCGAAACCGTCCAGCGCTCCGGCCAGATGCTGATCGACCGCCAGCACGAGTCCGGCGGCTGGGACTACGACTACGAGGAAGATAGTAGCCGCGGCGGCGACCTTTCGATCACCGCCTGGCACATCCAGGCACTGAAGGCGTGCAAGCTCAGCGGGATCGAATTCCGCAACCTCACCCGCAGCCTCAAGAGCTCGCTCGACTACGTCGAAGCCCGCCAGGCGGCCGACGGCAGCTTCGGCTACACCGGCACCACCCCGGCCGGCGAACTCCCCCGCCCCAGCCTGACCGGCGCCGGCATGCTCTGCCTTCAAATGGGCGGCCGCGAAAGCTCGCCCGCCGTCCGCCGCGGTGCCCGCCACGCCCTTGAAAACTCGCCCTTCACCTGGGACGGCCCGGACTGCGACCTCTACGCCCACTATTATCTCGCCCAGGCGATGTTCCAGCGCGGCGGGAAAGACTGGACCACCTATCAGCCGCGGATCCGCGACAGCCTGACCGCCCGCCAGTCGCCCGACGGCTCGTGGCCGAAGCCCGGCGGCGGCGGCAAGATCCACGCCGTCGGCGCACTCTTCACCGGCAACTCGCCGACCGGCATCCACTACCGGACCACCCTCGCCACCCTGATGCTGGAAGTCTACTACCGCTATCTCCCTACGACCCGTTGAAATTGAAGCGGATGGATTTCCCTGCAGCCGCGCACCTTGGGCTTGGCCTCGCCACCACTTGGCGCTAAGGCCAAGCCCATGTCCGCCCAGCACCTCCCCTTCCGCCTCGACGGCCGTGTCGCCTGGATCACCGGATCCAGCCGCGGCCTGGGCCGGGTCATCGCCGAAACCCTCGCCGCCGCCGGGGCCCGCACCGTCGTCAACTGCTTCGCCAGCCGCGATCAGGGGCAAGCCGTGGTCGATGGCATCCGCGCCGCGGGCGGGGATGCCATGCTGGTCACCGGCGATGCGATGGATGAGGCCGAGGTGAACCGGATGGCCGGCGAAATCGAGGCCGCCTTCGGCCCGGTCGACATCGTGGTCGCCAACGCCACGCCGTTCCAGCCGATGAAGATGCTCGAGGATTACTCCTGGGAAGAACACCAGTCGATGCTCGATGCCTTCATCAAAAGCCCCTATCTTCTCGCCAAGCGGCTCTTGCCCTCGATGAAAGCCCGCCGCCAAGGCCGCATCATCAACATCACCAGCGAGGTCTTCCACGCCGGCATGCCGCAGTTCAGCGCCTACGTCGCGGCCAAGGGCGGCCAGATCGGCTGGAGCCGCTCGATGGCCAACGAGCTCGCGCCGCACGGCATCACCGTCAACACCGTCGCCCCCGGCTGGATCCCGGTGGAGCGCCACGACGACGTCCCGGAAGCCGACAAGGCCGCCTACCTCGCCACCGTGCCGATGGCCCGCTGGGGCAAGCCCGCCGACATCGCCAGCGCCGTGAATTTCTTCGCCGCCGACGAAGCCACGTTCATCACCGGCCAGACCCTGATCGTCAACGGCGGCCGCACCCTTTGGTAAGGCCTCGAGACCGCGGTCAATAAACAGGGCGGAAACTGCTCGGATTTTCCCTTGCCAAAATCCGGGTGCCCCCCTAATTCTCCGCCCCGCTGAAACCAAGGGCAGGTTCCGGAGCGGTCAAACGGGGCAGACTGTAAATCTGCTGGCTTACGCCTTCAAAGGTTCGAATCCTTTCCTGCCCACTTTCCTCTCGGTGAGAGGAGGTATGAATGGCGGCCCAAGCGCTCCACTCGCACGCCGGAAAGCCTCCGCGGCAGTTACCCGGCAGAAACGAAGCGAACTCCCGCCAAGGAAAAGCCCCGCCGGACGATTCACAGCGCGGTGAGGATCAGCCGCCCGGGTGGAAAGAAAAGAGACGCGGCGCTCTTGTCGGCAAACCGGAAGATTGTGCGCCGGATCGCCGATCCAGCGGAGATGCGCGACTTTCTCCAGTCCCTGAGAGAGGCCAAGGTCGGCAATGGCGCTGTCCGATTCTGTAACGGTCCGCTTGGACACGGCAGCGGGTCCACGCGTGAAGGGTGCGAACGGAATGGAATTCACGCATGAGCGGCTCGGCGCGGGTCGGCACTTCCTCACGGTTCACGACACGCGGCAGGGTGTCGCATGGCTGGCGGACTCTTACCCGGGCATGACGGTTCTTGCGCACCGTTGGGCGGCGCGGTCCTTCCCGCGGGGCCACGATCTGGACGAAAGCGTCGGGGTGAACACGGAAAGGCGCGATCCTTTTACGATCCCAGAAAAAAGCTTCATCATCACGGAAGAGTGCTGACCGCGCGGGGGCTCTAGCGAAAAGACCGAAGCTGGAAGAGATCCGCGTCGCCCGGCAGACCCGCGAGCTCCTGGATGTCCGCAGCTTTGTTCCAGTGCTCACCGCCGGGGGCCACCAGCCACAAAACGCAGGCCTATGGATGCAGACCACTCGAGGCATCAACGGCGGCCCGGATCACTTCGGCATCCGCACGGTGCGCGGCACCCGCTTCCGCTACATTCGCAACTTCACGCCGGAAGCCACCTTTCAAAACGCCGCCACGAAAGACCCGACATTCAAGACCTGGCGGAAAACGGCCGCAGCAGGCGACTCTCATGCACGGTGGCTCGTTCATGATTTCCAGCACCGCCCGGCGGAGGAACTCTACGATTGCGAGACCGACCCATGGAACCGCCAAAACCTTACCCATGACCCGAAGCTCGCCGGCGAAATCGCCGAACTCCGCACCAAACCCGATGCATGGATGAAACAACAAGGCGACGCCGGACAGCCAACCGAAATGAAAGCACTGGAACGAGTGCCACGGAATCGAGCCGCTAAAAATGGATCAGCCACCGAATAACCCCCTTTTCCCCGACCTCTGGTCCGGTCACCGGATGTTTCAAGAGCCCTCATCCCAAAGGAACTTTCCTAGAAATCATTCAGCCTGGCCTCGATAAAAAGGGTGGCGGCAGACAGCCATTTCAAGGAAGTCGTGTTAGAACTCACCATCCCGCTGGTGCGCGGCTGAGCGATGGTTAGGCTTGTCGCCAAGCCCCTGACTGCCCGGCGTGGCTCGATAGAGCCGTCCAATCAGCGACGTTACAAAAAGCTGGAATCACTCAAACACGATCGACCATGAACTTGCCTGCCAGACACCTTGTCATTCTCCTGCATTTTGTCGCCCCATGGTTGGCGGCACTGCAAGCTGCGGACGGTTCTAACAGACCGGACGGAGCAAGGCCCAATGTCCTTCTGATCCTTGCGGATGACCTCGGCCTGGAATGCCTTTCCGCCTACGGTGGCACTTCCCACAAGACTCCGAACATCGACCGCCTGGCAAACGAGGGCATGCGCTTCTCCCGCTGTTTCTCACACCCCTTCTGCTCCCCTTCGCGCGGATCACTTCTGACCGGTCGCTACCCTTTCCAAAACGGCCTGAATGTCGTCCTTCACAGCAAGACGCAGGAGAACATCTACCTGAAACCCTCCCAGCCGAGCTTCCCCCGGCAACTCAAGCAGCACGGCTACGCCACGCAGATTGTCGGAAAATGGCACGTCTCGCTGGAACACAAGCACAACACGATCCGGGAGTTCGGCTTCGACCACTACCAGACCTGGTCCATCTTCGATGAAAAGGGCAGGAAAACCACCCGCTTTTGGAATCCCTATCTGATGCGCGACGATCGCATCATCGCCGATGAAATCAAAGACCGCTACGGCCCGGACGTCGACCTCGAGGTATATCTCGATTTCATCAAAGCCAACGCGAAAGAACAAAAACCCTTCTTCGCCTACTATTCGACCTACCTGCCGCATTTCCCGTGGGAACCGACGCCGGACAGCAAGGATAAAACATATCGCGCTCCCAACGCCGCCCACAAAGGTGATCCGAAATACTTTCCGGATATGATCGCCTATCTCGACAAGCAAATCGGCACCATGCTTCAGAACCTCGATAATCTCGGCATCGCCGATAACACCATCGTCATTTTCCTCGCGGACAACGGCACCGATACCGGTCTCGTCCATCAATGGGGAGAGGGCAAATCCGTCGCCGGCGGCAAAGGCACCATGACATTCGCGTCAGGTTAAGGCCCGGATCCCTGATTCCACGGGGGATTGACGACGCCGTTTGTCCCGCATGACGTGGTCGGGGTAGGGATCGAAATCGAAGAGGGCGGCGATGTCCGGGGCTTTGATGA
>Ga0247843_1004822_pt1 | contig 19624 bp, 20 predicted proteins | sample LaCruzMarch2017__FD_192420 | JGI IMG/M metagenome (GOLD analysis project Ga0247843, IMG submission 192420) | Freshwater microbial communities from meromictic Lake La Cruz, Castile-La Mancha, Spain - LaCruzMarch2017_8m | ecosystem: Environmental > Aquatic > Freshwater > Lake | place: Spain...
AACAATTGATGGCCAACTTACATGGCCTTACTTGGCCCAACAAAGTCTTACTTTTTTAAGTCAACCCCCACCATGTAATAGATGTGGGTAATAGTTAGTTCAGAAAGGCCAAAATATGTAATATTTACTTGGTGAAGGTGAGGAAAAATGCCGACCTTCGCAAGTTCAGTCAGAGATAAATATCCTGCCTTAAATCACCAATTCCTGAGTGATCACTGACTCGCAACAAAAAAACACGATAAGAAGTCGATATTGAGATTCAAGAAGTGTCAGGGGATTTCTTTTATTTTACTGCATTGTAAAAATCTTGATTAGAATTGGTGATTCGTCATATTTAGATTGTATAAAATATACTTTTAAAATCAATTTGAGTTTTATTGAAATTTTAATGTTTTACTAAAACTCAACAGGGAAAATATTATGAAAAAAAAATTGATTTTAATTTCACTCCTTACTAATCTTGCCAGTGCATCATCATTAACACTGAAAGACATCAACACTGGTAATCTAATTGGTAAAGGTCCAATAACTAGTGTTAAAATTGTTACGCACCAAGATGCCTCTCGACGTGTGTTAGAAACGTCTTTTAGAACGGCCACGGGTAATTGCTCAACTCCTAGTTTTGATGTTGCCACTGCACTTCAGATTGCAAGAGATGTTAAAAACAATTTAATCACCGAAGTTTTTTGTATCGTTGAGAATCCTACCAGGGACCGAGCAAACTACGGTTCAGTAAGAAGTGTAGATTTTCTTTACAATAAATAAAATGATCCAGGTTAGATTGAGTGGAAAAAATGGGAATTAATTAAAATTTTACATTTTAAAAAGAAGATTGATCATATTTGGTTTCTTCAATCCCATGGATTTTGAAAAAAATATGTTTCCCATCGGAACAATCTGCAAAAATTTAAGCTAAATTCAAATTATATCTAGAGACTATTTTGATATTAACAAGAACGCCGAAAATTTTCGACGTTCTTGTTTTTTTATTGATTACAATAGTACGTTTTTTCTTTGTACTGTGCTGATTCCCCTGGTCTCAAAAATTTTATATTGCTGGTAATGAAGTACCCTTGCACAGGACTTTGTATCTGCTGAGGTTGAGGGCAACTTACACATGTATAATTAGAATTCTCCTGCTGATCATTGGGCCCAGTCGGTTGTTCATATTGTATACATCCATTTGTACACTGTACTCCCTCCATTAAAGTTCCAAATGTATCCTCAGAACCTAATATAGAGGAATAATCAATTTTTTGTTCACATTCATATAATTCTACGGAATTTGCGAAGCAACTTGATGAAATGATAAGTAGAAACGCCATAATTCTCATTGAAATCTCCTCATTTTAGATAGGCCATGAATACCATAAGACCTCGATCTATCCTATGGCAGTTGTAATAAATTTAGTGAGACAATGTATTTGTGAGAGAGGCAAACATATAAAATATCTGATTCAGGAAAGACTGGAGAATCGCCTCATTATTCCAGGACCGCCTTCACTACACCTTCGATCCCTCTGTAGATGTCGGCCAAAGGAGCATCGTCATACATGTATGCCGGACACGTGGCCATCCTATGGGTTCGGTCGACAACGCACTCATCGGCACGACAGGCCTGGTGTTTGTGACCGAGCTTAATGATTTCATCAGCGGTTTCCCCCGCTGCACCAACCGTGAGCGTGAGTCCTTTATTTCTGAATGCCAGAGCGAGAATAGCAGGAGCGATACAAATGGCGCCGATAGGTTTTTTTGACTGGTAGAAGGAATCTAAGATCGATTGAACATCTGCTCGCACGGACCCACTCGAACCATGGAACGCAAACGTGCAAAGATTCTTGGCCGCTCCGAACCCACCTGGGAAAATGATTCCGTCGAAGTTCTTCACATTGAGCTCTGTCAGGGGCCTTACGTCACCACGAGCGATTCGTGCGGATTCTATGAGCATGTGGCGTTTTTCATTGGCCACAGTTTCCCCTGTGAGACAATTCACAACATCGTACTGAAAATCATCGCAAGCAAAACAAGTGAAGTGCGCTCCTTGATGAGACAGTGCGAGCAATGTTAGAACACTTTCGCGGATCTCTGATCCATCTTTATAACCTGAACCACAAAGTACAACGGCGATATGTTTCATATTTTCATCCAATGTTTATTCTCTTTTATTTTATGGCCAAAAGAGCAGTATTATAAAAACAGTAAGATTATTTTAGCATGCAGTCTACCCAACAAATTGTATGCCAGGGTATACATAGGCCAAGAAGGAAAATGATTCATAGACTATGCACACGTAGTTCTTTGAGATCATTCTCATTTTAAGGAGATTTATGGGATCTATGGGGGCCTATGATTTCAGACTTTAAAATTGTGAAATTGGCCCCAACAGACTTATGATGATGATCGTGCCAAGTCTTCGCAGCTGTTTAAGGGCAAACTATAATGAGGTTACATGAAAAAAGAATTTAAGCTCACTGATCCTAAGAAAGCTCCGGCCAATCAGGTGGATTTTGTGAAATATGAGATCAGTAAATACATTGCTCGCGAGAGAAGGAAACCACTCAAAGAAAAAGTTGATTTCTGGGACTTCGATTGCAAAATCGGAAAAGACCAAACAAGTGCAATAGTCATTCACCTGTCGGAAATAAATAAGAGCATTGATAAAATTGTGAATGAAAGTTCAGAGCATTTCTATATCGAGATTCTGTCCAAGCCTGGTCACAGAAAACCTAAGAACTGAGTGTTTGTTTACTAGCTCTGAGGACGACAAGCACGAACTTCTTTGGCATAACGGGCCCGTGCGGCCTGAGAGTCAAGCTCAAAAGTCATTCGCGCCGATCCAATGCATTGCTCAGCTCGATCAGGAGAAGGCATCGTCTGGCAACTGGCCACTCGTGACAGGTAAACCTGACGGGCAACACTAAAGGCCGTATGACGTCGAGCCGCAGCACGACGAAGGCAAGGATCTACAATTTCGGCCTGTACCGATACTGTTCCCATAACTAAATAAAGAGCTGTAGAAAGACTATAAATTAAGATTGATTTTTTCATGAGCGGACTTTCTAATAAACTAAGTTTTGTGTCAACTCTGAAGTTTCGGGACGGCATGGTACGGGTTACAACAGACTTATCATTGAGGTTGGTCCGGCTCATTATAGTAACTCGCAAGCGATCGTATCAAGAACATACCTGCTCTATTTTCACGGTCTAAAAATCGAGAGTTCGACTGATCATGAGTCAGCTCTTTTTTTGCTATAAATTACAATTCTCTTTTGAGCTTATTGCGAGATCAGTCCAGAAATTTTCTAATCATTAGCATTCAATTGCATGCACACTTCCATTAGTGGGCACCTTATTTAGTGCCCACTTTAGGTTGATCCGTGCAATTCTTTTTGGCCAGGACGGTACCTGAGGCAAGTAAAAGAGTCATGATAGTAAGTAGATAGTTACGCATAGAGTTCTCCTATTTGAATTAAACAGAGTCGTCCCTGTCTTGCTAAGACAGTACTCGATAGCTGAAAACTGCACATGGAGCAAATGACCTAAAGTGCTGAAAAAAAAGGCTATAGGCCTTTAGGTCAATGGCATTAATTTCATTTTAGGAGCATCCTGAGCCTAATAGGAGGATCTTATGAAAAAACATTTGATTTATGATTTACCAACAAGAATTTTTCACTGGGGCCTTGCCGGACTATTTGTCTTTGCCTTCTTTATCGCCAAAACAGTAGACGATGAAAATCCCACCTTTTCATACCACATGCTAGCTGGGTTGATGCTAGGTGGGCTTGTTGTACTGAGGATCATTTGGGGATTTATAGGGACTAACTACGCTCGCTTTTCATCATTTGCGCTCCACCCTAAAGATCTAATTCAATATATGAAGGGAATCCTTAGTGGGAATAAAAAAAGGTGGGCAGGACATAATCCCGCTTCAAGCTGGGCGGCCCTTATAATGATGGGCTCTGCGTTGATGCTTGCGGTGAGTGGAATATTGATGACCTCTGGTTACAAAGAAAGCTTTGAAGATATCCATGAGCTTTTTGCTAATGCATTTTTAGTCACCGTACTTTTGCACATTGCAGGAGTGTCACTTCATGCTTTAAGACATCAAGATGGGATCGCTCTCACTATGGTTCATGGAAAGAAAGAGGAAGACAAAGAGCACTTCGAGATATCAGGCCATAGACCAGTTGCTGCACTTTTGCTGATTGTCTTGATGGGGGTATTTGGTGGTTATCTTTCGAAAAACTTTAACACCTCAACTGGCCATTTAGATTTCTTTGGTAGAAGTTTATCTCTTAGTGAAAATGATGATTAGAGGTGCATTTTGAGCCAAAAAGAGAGATGGGTCCTTGTAAGTATTTTAAGTGCGGTCTTTTTGCTTGCCGCGACAGATATCGCTGGCGACTCCAAGGAAGGTGTCGACTTCTGGCACCTCGTACTAGAAGGCAGTGTCGGTCTTATCTCTCTTTTTGGAATTTTCTATGTCCTTAGAGACTCTTTTAAAACCAAACAAAATCTGATTGAAGCTAATCAGAAATTTTCAGCCTATCGTGAAGAATCAGAAAAATGGAGAACTGAATCCAAAAAATACCTGGATGGATTATCGTGTGCAATTGACGAACAACTCAGCAAATGGGGACTTACCTCTGCCGAAAAAGAAGTCGCCTTTTTACTTCTTAAGGGTTTAAGTTTGAAAGATGCAGCGAATGTCAGAAACACCACCGAAAAAACTGCTCGAGTGCAATCAATGGCCATATATGCAAAGGCCGGACTTTCCAGCAGATCTGAGCTTTCGGCGTTTTTTCTCGAAGACTTACTTGTTCCGCAAAAAATCTAGAGATGAAACATTGAAATATTTTTCGCCCTCAATTTTAGATGGCCAAACACACCCAAAGTCCAGTCGCCTCATGAAGAGCAGCTTAAGTGGGATATTCCACCCACTTCTAAGAACTCAGAAGGCTTGGGCCTGTAATATTTCTGCTCTACCTCTTTTGATTGCTCGGCATATGGCCGAGTCATAACTTCATTTAGCTCTCGCAGTAAAGTGTAGTTTCCCTCAGCCGCTTGCTGATACGCAGGCACAAGAAACCACTCTCGCAAACTGTATTTGGGATTTACTAATTTCATCTGCTCCGAGATTGCTTCACGTGAGCTGACTGAATCTATAAGTAATTTCCATTTCATAAACCATTTTGACCAACGCGTGTCCATTATTTCGGTGTCTGCCTTATTATAAAAGCTTTTCTTGAGTGGCCCAATTTCCTCCGGTACCATCGAAAGCTCGCGGAAGAAAATAGTGTAATCGACTGGAGTTTGCACCATGAGCATTTCGAGTTCCCTGAATAGATCCACATCAAAAGTACCTAGTCCAAGTTTTGCGGCCCACATCTTCTCCATTTTCTCTTGCATCACTATCGCAAAGGAATCTCGAATTTCATTGAGCTGACCCAGACATTCTTGATGAGAAGTTAGTAAAGGCTGAAGTGCCATGCAAAACATGTGAAAATTTCGCTCTGCTGCCACAGGTTGGTTCATAAACGAGAAGTGATGTCCGCCACCTGTCCATGGTTGATAGTGCGGATTAAATGCATCACAGAACCCAAACGGACCATAATCGAGTGTAAAACCACCAGCGGCACAGTTGTCACTGTTGAAGTTGCCCTGACAGTAGCCAACGCGAATCCAGTTAGCTATCAGTGACGTAAGTCGACCAAGAAACTCGCGCGCCAGGCAGATCACTTTTTCGGCAGTCGTTAGGTTGCTATCTATGTCCTTAAAGTACTCACGATCGATTAAGTGCAAAACAATTTTTTCTAGCTCCTCCATTGCTTTAGAGTGTTCATTCTTTCGGGCCCGTCGAGCAAAGAGCTCGAGCTGGCCAACTCGGATAAACGACGATGCGACCCTGGTACAGATGGCCACGGATTCACTTGTAAGGATGTCGGGATTCTGAGAGAGCGATCCCTGAGAGTACCATGGTCTATTTACTTTCTCCGTTTTCGAAACGTACAAACTTAAAGAACGTGACGTCGGCACTCCGAGTGCATGCATGTGATCTTGTGCCAGGAACTCCCGCACACTCGAGCGCAGAACTGCACGTCCGTCAGCACCTCGACAGAATGGCGTAGGACCTCCACCTTTGAGCTGCATTTCCAAGCGTCGACCTTTGATCACGGCCTCAAGCACCGAAACTGCGCGACCATCACCGTAACCATTACCCGTTTTGAAGGGGCACTGCTGGTAGTATTCTCTACCATAAATCGAAAGAGCATAACCACAGGCCCAACCAACCTTTCGCATGGGATGAGGAACGTGAGAGATGTCTCCGGAAAACAGTCGAACAAAGTCTAACGACTTTGCCATGTCATCAGCGAGGCCAAGCTCAAAGAAAAAATTTTTACTGTGACAGACGTATTCAGGGTCTTTTATTGGCGTAGGTTTTACAGGTACATAGTGACCCGAAAAAACTTGCCGTGACATGTGGTCGGCTCCGTTTGATTTCGCATCTGGATCACAGTTAAGAGTGTCCATCAAAGAATAGTTTGCCAACTTTGCCAGCTCATCGAGCGACGTGACCATATGGTAGGTTGTCATATAGAAAAAGATTCTCCACAGCCACAAGTATTTTTCGCATTGGGGTTATCAAAGGTAAACCCTTTGCCACTTAAACCATCTTTAAAATCGAGCTCAATCCCTTTTAGATAGATGGCGGACTTCGGATCTATCAAGACTTGGATCCCTGAAAAGTTTAAAATATTATCTCTTTCCTTCTTCGGACTAAATTCGACTTTATAAGATAAACCGGAGCATCCACCGCCTGTAACGGATAATCTTAACCCATTCTCCTCAGAGCGATTTTCAAGGTTTGCAATAATTCTGATCTGCAATAAAGCTTTTTCTGTAATTGTGATAATTTGATCCATATATTTCTTAGCTCCTAATCATCATTTTCTGGCAAGATACAATCATCGACTGGCCTACAAAATAAAAGTTCAAAATTATTTTCTACAAATTCTTTATTTCTTTTGTCCACTTCATTTGCTTGAAACTTTAATGACGCCTGCTCGATGCGATCTAAATCATCACGTCCAACAACAATTTTCGTTTCGTTGGAAATCCTTTCAAACTCAACAGGAAACTTTACTTTGTTTTTATCAAGTTTTTTAATGAACATTTGAGAAACATACCTCTTTAACACGCCCAAGTCTGTTAGCAATTCAAACTCTTCCCTAACAGGATCAACCTTTACCACACGTCCAACTTCGGAAGTTCGAGTTTGAATATAATCTCCTTTTTTGGGGAGTCGAGAAAATTTATCTTCATAAAATGGATCTTTAAAATCTAAGCAACATTTATTCTCACTACATCGAGGACCATTATTATTTGAATCTTTGAATGTGGAATTGATAAATAAACATAACTCCATACCACAAGGCCCAATCCTCTCCGAACAAGTAGAGCTATCGGTTGATGAAAGTTGATGGAGTTCAACGCGTTCTGAGATTTTCTGCTTCAAACTTTTTAATAATTCTCTAAAATCAACTCGTTCTGCTGACCTATAATAAAAAATTACCTTACGTCCTCCAGATAGAAATTTAAAGTGGTCAAGACTCATATCTAGTCCATACTGAGCAACAAGATCCTTAAAAATAGTTCCTACAGCTCTTTGCTTTTGGTAGATTCTCTTACAATCCTCGATGTCTTGATCATTGGCGAGTTTTAAAATCTTCTGATAACTCTGACTCTTGTCATTTTCAGGTGAAAAGAAAGGTAACGAGTTAACCACTCCTATCGCGACTCCTCGATCTGATAAGGCCACGACTTTTTGTCCATAAAAAACGTCATGGTCACCTATCACGCAAGTGACTGGTTGAATTTGATCTAAGAAACGAACATTTACCAAGGCTACAGAAGTATTCATTTTATTTCTTTAAAGCGAAGCAGCACTTGTCTGCACCAAGAGTTATACAACTTTTCAACTCCACTTCTTTTCCCGTAAGCTTTTCGATTATTTTTTTGTCAAAACTACAAACCTTATCACAAGAGATCGCAATCTCGTGATAAACACAATTAGAGATTTCTATTCTTGAATCTTCTTTTTTCTCTTTCCTCTCCACAACTTCGGCCTCGTAACCAAGGGAGGAAAGAATCTCTGCAACTTTTTCAACTCTTTCTTTTGGCATCATCGTGGTAAGCATAGGTAAATACTTATTAGAAACATTTTCTCCCATCAAATAAAACGATTTTTCTAAACCATTGCTCCCTTTTTCTACCTCAAGAGTCTCAATGAGCATTTTAGCAAAAAATGAATACTGTCTTGGAAATAATTCTTTACCTGAAGAGGTCAGAATATATTTTTGAGTCGGCCTGCCACCAGTTTTATCAAGAGTCCCAAAATCAATTAAGTGAGAACTCTGCAATGAGGCAAGATGTTGCTTAACTGCAGTTCTTGAAATGCATAACAAATCCGCTAACTCAAAATTTGTCAGTCCTTCCTTACTATTGTTCAGTAACCGCAATAGTTTCTGTTGGGTCTTACCTAAAAGTTCTAGCATATACATTACCTAATCAAACTCTATTATGACATATTTGTATGTTATAAGCTATATAAGGTCAATAAAAGTATTGTTAGACTTGAACGAAGAGGTCAAATCTAACATTTATTTAAAAAAGATAAGGAAATCCCCAAAGAAATAATTCATCTCAATGGGTGTTCTTAATTCTAAAGGCAGAGCAGTAGTGATGAGAGCGCCTTTAGCAACGAAGGCAATCACTCATTTTCTCGTTGGAGTTTTATGGGGTGAATTGGATTTTTTACTGATCGATCTTCCGCCTGGAACAGGTGATATTCAACTCTCCCTAGCGCAATAAGCAAGACTATCAGGCCCTATCATTGTCACGACACCACAATTGGATTCGCTTGGCGAAAACCTTTTGCCTGAAAAAATGGAATAAATGAAGTTTTGGCACAAAACATTTTACCGGCATTGGCATCGCCAGCAATCACATTAACAATATGCGTACTCTGTTTTCACGGTCTGCAAAGGTACAAATATCACAGCTTCTCGTGGTAATACGTTCCGGCCAAATCATTAATTTTCAAGTTTGAGTGATGAAACTGCCTTGGAATTGATTTGTCTTTTGTTACGAGTAGCCTTTAGTGTAATTGATATCTCCTTAAATATTTTGTAAAAATAGAATCGACCCTCCTTTTTATTGAGGAATTAATTGATCATAAAAATTTTAAAGTATGATTCGTGTTACCTAACACCCCAGCCTAAAAACCAGAAGGCCAAGGAATATAACATGACGAGAAGAATGACCACTAAATCAGAGATATACCCGAGGATTCCATTCTCCTCATAATTGCGAGGAAAATATTCAACAAATAAATTCTTTGAATAAAGGGCAACAATAATAACTGCAAAAAAGCCCAAAAGGCCAATAACCCACAGAGAAATCCACCACCATATGTTGTCACGATAATTATCCGGTACTTTTACTCGGCTGGATAAAGTGCCCTCTGCAAGGCCTGGCCTTATATTCTTTATTTGTGGTGGATCTAAAATAAATTCAGGTTCCTTTTTTACAATCTCACCTCTCGCAATTCTCTCACGTTCTCTGAGGTACTTAGTATCAGGGATCATATGCTTACTTGAAGGTGTCTTAGTAAGACTCGGTTGAATCTGAAATATTCCCCAAAATTTTACTTCCTCACCCACTAAATATTTTTGCTCATCAAGCGTCTTGTTCCATTTTAAATTAAATGATGAACGATTTAGTTTAGATTTAAACTTCACAAATCTATTTTGGTAATTCCAGGTATCATTAATCGGGTCAGAAAGAGAAAATTCGATAGCAAAGGGTCGGCTTATATTCTTAATCGTTAATAGCCCTGTTGCTTTATAATTTCCTGATCCATTAGATGAAATCGATTGGCCTTTAAAAAGAATAAATGGATGCTGCTGACTTTGAAAGAAATCATTCGCTTTTAAATGTCCATCCCTTAAATTATTTCCTGTATCAACTGATGCTGTTTCCACTTTTATGAAGATCTGCTCAGGAATTTGCTGCTTATTTAACACTACACTTCCGGAAAAATTTTCAAATCGCCCACTGACCTCTGATATAGTTAAATATTCAACTTGAAATTGAATTTCAGAATGGTCTCTATTAATGATCCAAGAATCCGCGAAACTCAGTCCAGACCCCCCTATGTCAGGATAGATGTCGCCTCCATAAAATAAATTAAGGGGGCGGTTTAGGGAATCGAGTGAGAAGAAATCATGGTTATTCGTCAGAGTTTAAGAAATCAGCAGTCGAAAAATTACTCACCAGAGGCAAGCGTACAGTAACAGAAGTTATCAATGAGTTGGGAATTTCTTCTCCAACGATCTATCAGTGGCGTGATGAATTTGCTAATGTCCCAAACATGAAAAAAACTTCCAGCCCCAAAGACAGATCTGTAGATGAAAAGCTCAAAGCGATTTTTGAATATGAATCGCTTTCAACAGAAGATCGTGGAGAATATCTTCGCAAGAATGGCCTTTACAAGGAGAACCTGGTCGAGTGGCGCTCTCAACTAGAGAAGGCTTTTTTACCAGCGAAAAAGTCTTCCCAGGAACGTAAAGAACTAGGGGCGGAGAAGGAAAAAGTAAAAAAACTAGAAAGGGAATTGCATCGAAAAGATAAAGCACTGGCGGAAGTCTCTGCTCTTCTAATTCTCAAAAAAAAAGCCGACCTTCTCTGGGGATTGGAGGAGGAAGAGTGAGCCGCGAGGATCGAGCTGAATGTATTTTCTTGATTGGTGAAGCGGTATCTTCTGGAGCGAGAAAGTTCATGGCCTGTGAAACTCTTGATTTAGAGATCCGAACGATTGAACGTTGGGAGATTAATTTGGAGGATGGCCGCCAAGGGCCCCACAATCCACCGTCGAACGCTTTGAGTGAAGAAGAACGTGCGAAGGTGTTGGCGGTTGCCAATAGTGCAGCCTACGCGAATTTGCCGCCTTGTCAGATCGTTCCTCTGCTAGCGGATAAGGGCGAATATATTTGCAGTGAGAGCAGTTTTTATCGAATATTGCATGCAGAAAAACTTCTTGCTCATAGATCGAGATCCGCTCCTCGCAAACATAGTAAACCAGATGAGCTTGTGGCATCGAGACCAAATCAGATTTGGTCGTGGGACATCACGTATCTGAAGGCAGCGATCAAGGGAACTTATTTTTATCTTTATCTTCCGATGGATATTTTTTCTCGAAAGATTGTTCATTGGGAGATTCATGCAAATGAGAATGCTGAACTGGCCTCGAAGATGATAGAAGAAGCATGTTTTATGAATGGGATTGTGAAAGATCAAATCGTCTTGCACTCTGATAATGGAGGACCGATGAAGGGAGCGATGATGCTTGCGACTCTTCAGCGTCTTGGAGTTGCACCATCGTTTAGTCGACCAAGGGTCTCGGATGATAATCCGTTTTCAGAGGCACTTTTCAAGACCCTGAAATATTGTCCAAGCTATCCCGAGAGAGGATTTGGAGATATCAATGAAGCGAAGAAGTGGGTCGAAAAGTTTGTGAATTGGTACAACAATATTCATCTCCATAGTGGGATAAGTTTTGTGACACCTGCTTCAAGACATAACGGTGACGACAGAGAAATTTTATTGAATCGGCATGAAGTCTACGAGAGAGCGAAGGCCGCGAATCCGAATCGTTGGTCACGAAGAACGAGAAACTGGACCAAGATTGACGAAGTTGAATTGAATCCAAGAAAGAAGGAAGAAAAACTAGCAGCGTAAAAATTTAGGCGACATATATCTTGAAAAATTCCGGTAGTAGTATTGTTAAAAATATTAGAAGGGTAGGCAGCATAATACTATATCGGTTTAAGGAGTTTTTAATTTAGGTAAATATTTGATTAATATGATTCGGAAACGATGAATTAACAAGTAGTTAAGCTGTCTTGATTTAGTTTTATTCATTCAGACACTAAGAGATTTGAAGCTATATGGGTTAGAACTTGGACCAATGTTTACCTATTCCTAAATGACACCTCTTTTAAAAGTAGAATGGTAATTATTTCTCTATTACTAACATCTCTAAATCAAATTATTATTAATAGATGAAAATACTTTTTTTAAGTGTCTTAATTTTTTCTTTTAATGTTCACGCCCAAATTGAAACTTTAGAACATCGTCAGTACAGTGCACCTTTCCAGATTGGCGGAGTAACCAAAAAAGTGCCAATAGAATATTTTGGAAAAATTTTCGGGAACCCTATAGAAATTTTTAGCGTTGGTAATGGTGCAGTTAATCTTCAGAATATAGCGTTACTAAGGCAAGGTAATTGGTTGCCAAAAAATACACCAGGTCTTTGGTATTTAAAAGAAATTCGTTTTACGTGTCCACCATTAAGAGATCCAAGTGATGAGAAAGTGAAACTTTATTCTCCATCTCAATCTGAAGTTGAAACAGGTTCTGATCTTGAGTATAAAGTTGATTTCCCTTGCACTATTGCACCAGAGGAATTTAAAAAGAAGCTTCAAGATATTTCGAACCTTTTGCAAGTTCCATTTTCTAAAAAGATTACTAATTGTGATTCAAAAAATCCAAGTCCTGAATGTACTCACATGGAAAACATAGTTAAAATTTTGTACGGAGATTTTAGCACGGGCCGATCATATTATTGTGAAATGGAAATGAACGTCGGAACAACATGGGATATCCCATTTACAGCTATGAAGAATACGAAAGATCACTCAAATTCCTTTGAGGATTTAAATGCTAAATTGAATCTCCTTAAAAAAGAATACAATTATCGAAATGACCTTTACATTAAAGAGAGCGATAGAAAATATTTCCTGGAAAATGCTAGAGCGAGAAATGCTCTGAAATCTGAGTTGGAAAGTTGGTACAAAGAAACATTTGATTTCAAACAAGGTATTCTGAAGCTTAAAAATGGTACTTCTTTCGAAGAGGCATCGAAAAAAGTAAATGATGTTTGTGTTCCTAAGTTACTTTCAGATTCGGGAGGCATAACTAGTCCTACCATCGAGGCTATAAATGAATCCAAGGAATGTGCGAATCGCCATTGGAAAGAGAAATATGGTATCAATGATCCAAACAAAGGCCTTGATGTCTTCTATAAAGTCAAAAGTGATGAGAAATTTTTAGAAGATAAAGAAGCTTCCACTGATGCTGCGGAGATTGTAAACAATAAGCCTAAGGATTGTGTATTTGATAATGAAATTATAAAGATTGTTTGTCCGGACGATCATCCACGTGTTGAGGATTAAGTATGTATATTAGATGAATTGCCATAAATTTATGTAAACAAAGTTATTTTTTTACGGTCTTTTAGAAGTCCAAGTTCTTTTGCCCGACGATAAAACGTTGCTCGAGACATACCCAAACGCATTGCTGCCTTATCGCGATCTCCATTAAATTCAATAAGTGCCTTATCTAAACGTTCCCGTTCTTTGCTTATAAGAGAAGCGCCATAGCGACCAACGAGTACTTTTGACCTTTTACTCCCATAAACTTCTGCGATCTGAGGTAATGCCTGACAAATATCGCTTTCACGAATGATGTTATCTGTGTTCCTAGATCCGATTGATTCTATCGTTGCTCTCAATTGTCTTACATTCCCAGGCCAATGGTAGGCCATGAGAAGTTCTAAAGAATCTTCAGTAATGGTCATATTTCGTTTAGGGAATGCATCAGTTAAGAAATGATAAGATAAATCAACAATATCTTCCTTTCTTTCTCGTAATGCAGGAATTCTGATTTTTGCCTTAGCTATTCGGTAATACAAGTCTTCGCGGAAAGCTTTTTTAGTTATGGCCTCTTCCAGATCCACGTGGGTAGCAGCAATAGATCTGAAATTAACATCTCTTTCATCAATCGATCCGACCCGCTGGATTTTTCTTTCTTGGATAACTCTTAAAAGCTTGGCCTGATGGTTTAGGGGCATATCTCCAATCTCGTCAAAGAATATAAAGCCTCCGCCCACAACTTCAAAAGCACTTGGGCGATCTCTGTCAGCACCAGTAAAAGCACCCTTAACGTGGCCAAAAAGCTCCGATTCGGCAATTCCATCACTAATGGCCCCGCAGTGAATAGGACCGAAGCGGTGGGATGGGTCGCATTGGTAGGCTATTGCCCTTGCTACGACTTCTTTACCTGTACCTGTCTCACCAGTAAGGAGGATATCTTTGATGCCTGCCTGGACGACGTGGTGGATTTCCTCACGAAGTCTTTGGATGGCCAGGGATCGACCGATTAAAGGGACACTGCCTTTCTTGGTTGGAATAAGGTTTAAAGCTCTTAGCTTGATCTGTTTTGCAGTAAGAGCGTTACTGATCGCTTGCCTGATTTGGTTTGGATCACATGGCTTAGGAATGAAAGATGTGATTCCAGCATTCATGATCTGGATAAGTCTTTCTGGCTTTGTTTCGCCACTTATCACAATGACGTCGGCCCCACGATCAGCAGCTTTAATCAGTCTGAAAACATCAAGACCTGACCTTGGGTCATTTTCGAAGTTCATATCGAGAAGGATGACATCAAAAAAGTTATTGTGAATAGCGTGGATGCCTTGATCGACGGTTGAAAGGGTAGTGACTTCAAACCCATCTTCTAAGATCAAAGGGACTTGGCTAAGCCAATTTAAATCGTCATCTAATGCAAGGATCTTTGGGATTCTTTTCATATCCGAGCTTGCTCCATGCTTGGAAGAATGACTTCCATTAATGCACCACCAAGTTGTGATTCATTTGAAGCAGCGATTGAGCCATTATGGGCCTCAATGATTTTTTTTGTGATTAATAGGCCAAGCCCTGACCCGCGTAGTTTAGTTGTTCTAAAGGCGCGGAATATCTTCTCTGGGGGATTTGTGAAGCCATTACCTGAATCTTCAACTGTAAGTCGGATCTCTTGAGAGTTTGTGTTGGCCACTGTAACTCGGACTAAACCTGAATTCATAGGCGATTCACTGGCCGCTTCTATGGCGTTTTTGATGAGATTATTCATGACTCTCGTAAATTGAGCTGAATCGTATTTTGTATGGATGATCTCAGGAGCATTCACTTCAACCGCAACATTCCTGAGCCTTGAGAACTCTTGAGTATAACGAATAGACTCATTTATTGAATCTCTTAAATTACCTTCGGCCTTTACTATCTGAATTTGTCTATTTCCATCAAGAGTAGTCTCAATGATATTTCCAATAAGCGGCATGTTGTTCTTGCACATTCTGAAGAGGTTTTCTAATCGAGATAATCTCTTAGAGGAGTTGATATCCTGTTCATCTACAAGATGAATGGCAGTGACGATTGATTGAAGAGGGGTTTTTATATCATGCATGATACCACTCGTAAGTTGGCCAATCACTGCTTGATCCCTAGATTTGTTGTATCGATCTAAGACTTCAGAGATTTTGCCTTTTAGGTCTTCTAATTCTTTAAAATGCAGTTCAATTTGATCAGAGTTCTTACCGTGGGCTTCGGATTCAATCCATTGGACAAGATTATCTAGAGCAGCGGGAAGCGTTTTAGACATGAGTCTTGTTACAAAGATGTAGATGCTCGTAAAAGTTAAGGCCAAAATGGTAAGTATTATCCCTGCAAGTTGTAATACGTTTTTTAGAGAAGCAGGAGATGAGTTGTTTTTAGATTTAAAAAGAAAACCAAAGTGTTGGTTCATTTCATTTAAAGGCGCAATTACTGCAGTTGAAGATAAATCTTGTGACTGGCATGTAACAGGACCAGTTTTAACTAAGAGGCATTTTGAAAATCCTGCGGGAAGTTCTTCGGTGTTTTGAACAATAAGGGCTTCTTGGAGATTTTCGTCGTTTTTTATTCTTGTAAGAAGAAGATCTATCCCTTGTTTTTGTTCTGGAACCAAGAAAGAAGGAAGGAATAAATGAATTTGATTTTTTAAATTTAAAGTTAGATCAGATCTTATCTCTTCTTCAGTGATCTTCGTCTTTTTGATTGAATAGAGTGTAAAACAGGTAAACATCAGTACTGAGATAATAATGAATGAGCCAATTGAGATCTGAGAGACTCTTTCTTTTAAAGTAGGAGTTTGTTTCATTTTAATTCTCCTTTAATGGGAGAGAGGATTTGATGGATAGCAAAACCTGATTCTGTAGCTTTTAAAACAAGAATGTCTTTCTTTGGAGACTTATTAGGAGTCATTACAAAGTTTCCTGTCACACCCGCAAAAAACTTTATTTTATTTAATGAATCTTCAAGGCCTTCTCTGGTCAGACTCTTACTTGTATAGATTGCTTGAATGAGAATGCTCATAGAATCGTATGCAAGAACTGACGTATCATTTGGTAGCTTGTTAAATCTCTTCATGTAATCTTGAACAAATTTCTTTGATTTAGTGGTTCTAAGTTCTGGGTGCCAATGAGTAACAGAGTAGCCTGTAAACTTCTTACCTTTAAGAACTCTGAAGAATTCACTTCCTTCATTTCCCCAACCGTCAGCTCCTAAGAATGGTTTATTGACACCTAATTCAATGAACGTTGAGATTAGTCGGGCAGATGTTAGTTCCTGGTTAGGAACAAATACTAGGTCAAAATCCTTGTTAGCGATTTTGGTAATTATTGGTTTAAAGTTGGTGTCTGCTTGTAGGATGGATATTTTTTCTGTAACTGAAATTCCGAGCTTCTTAATTTCTATCTCAAAAGTGTTAGAGAGATCGACACAATAAGCGCAATCAACGGCAGTTAGAATTAAGACCTTTTTAGACTTTAGTTTGTATTTGGCTATTTTCGCCAATGTTCGTGCCATGAATTCATTATTAAATGATCCAAGGTGGATATATCTTCCGAATTCACCCAGGCGATTGGCCGATGCACTCGGTGTTAGCATGGGGAACTTTTCTTTTTTATGTAAAGGAGCTGCCATTAAGGCATTTGATGAATAACTGTAACCGATTATACCAATTGCCTTTGAAGCTTTGGCCTTATTGAATTCTCGGATAATGTTAAGATCATCTGTTCCATAATCAAATTCAGTTAACTTAATCTCGATGTTCTTTTTCTTAAGAAGTTCTCTTTGATCGTAAAGTGCAAGTTCAATAGCATCTTTAAAATACCCACCAAAAGGATTGAATGAAACTGTGCTTAATTCAGAGAAATTTGAAGCTACACCTATCTCAACGACGGTTTTAGAGAAAACCTTGCTGCTAATAGTTAAAGAAATAAGGAGAAAAAGGATAAGTCTCATTAAATGACGGCCTCTAAGATCGAATAGGATTGAATGAATTTAGAGTTTAATTCTGCTTTCAATTCTCCCTTTGAGTTTATGACGGCCAATTTTGGCTTAACTAGATACTCAAGAGAGCTGGCCTTATTTTGGAAAATAATCTTTTCATCACTTATCCAGCTACAAAGATTTTTTGATTGAAGAAATTCTTCATGAGTTGATTCTGTTATCGCAATTAGAAATGGAATTTCTTTTAATTCTAGAAGGTCAGTCATTTCTTTAAGGTCTAATGCACTCAAGCCATGCATCGAATCGAACGATATTTTAATTGTAATCTTTCTTCTAGCAGCAAAATCAATTAAATCCACGTAGTCGTTTCGGTTTTTTGAGAGAAGCCATCTTCCATGAGTTTCTAGAATAATCTCTGTGGTTAAATATTGAAGAGTATTCAAGATTTCTGTTAAATGAGGATGAAGGCTTGGTTCTCCACCGCGGACACTGATTGTAGAGGGGATTTCAAGATCCCATAACTCAACCATGCTTCTAAGCTTATTCAATTCTAGAAATAGCCCTGGATCAGATTCTAATAAGTCTTGGGCCTTCTTATTTGAAACGACATTTGGAGCATAACAACCAGAGCAGGCCCTATTACACGCTGAAGTGACTTCCACTATGAGGTCGGGCTGAAAAGTGATCATTTAACACCACCAATACTTTTCTGTTGAGAAAGCCAAACACCCATCATTACAAGCGATGTTCCAATGATTATGGCTGAAGTTAAGCTTTCATTAGCTATGCACACACCTATTAGAACCGCTGTCGGAGTTTTAATGTGCATTGAAGAGGCAATTTCCTGAGGAGAAGTTTTTGAGAGAGCATAGTTCCAAATGAAAAAGCAAAATGCCGAGCAAACAACTGCTAAAAAGAATAGGCTCATCCATGAGAGAAGACTTGCATTCTGATTGATACTTGCAAGGACGTTCTCTTCAAAAACAAATGCAGCTATGGTGAGTTCAAAAAAACCGATGGCCATAGACCAAAAGGTTAGCGAGGTGCTTGAAAAGTTCTTTGAGTGCTTTCGTGTCGCTATAACTGAAGCTGCAAGGCTTGCGGCCGAGAGTAGAGTTAAGACAGAGCCAAGTATAAAGTCAGAGTCAAATGATACATCCACTCTTCCGGTTGTTGAGGAGATGAGAATCGATCCACCAATCAAACCCAGGCTTAATGCAATCCACTTTAATAGCGAGAGCTTCTCATGAAGGATCGCTCTTCCGAATACGAGGACAAGTAGTGGAGAGATGAGCATGATCGCTGCTGATAGGCTTGAAGGGATATATTTCATCCCAGCAAGCTGAAGTGGATATAAGATTCCGAAGGCCGTGGTTCCTATCAGTATCAGTCCGCCCCATTCTTTGCCATTTTTTGGCATATCAATTTTCTTATTCATTAGCTTTAAAACTGTGAATAAGCAGGTTGTGGCAATTCCGAATCGAAGACTTGATGCTGTGAAAGGGCCCCATGCTTGAAGCGTATATTTCGAAGCAAGAAAAGATGCTCCCCAAAGGATGTTGGCGATGATGGCCAAGAGAAATCCTGAATGGAATGTTTTCTTCTCTGAAAGAATTTTAGAATTCATGCTTACTCCGTTTGTATCAGGAGCATGGAATACGATGAGACTTTTATTGCGTCAAGCGCTTGAGAAGATTGATATTTTAGTCTCAAGTTTGAGACAAAAATCTCACTGTAAGTGGCTTGATTTATAGATTTGATAAATTAGAACTGGGTTTGTGCAAGGCAAGATGCTTAGGTTGGCCATTGAACAAAGTCATATGGCGGCTCTTGATTGTTCCAATGATAGTCCGCAGGAAATCAAAAAATATTGTTCTTTGCTGACGTCTTCAAACTCCAAAAAGGGAATGTTTTAGTTATGCCTGAGTAAGGATGGCCATTTCGGATCCTTACTCAGATTGAAAACTAGTTTTTAACCCAATTTACACAAACTTTTCTATAATCGTTGCCGCTTTTACGCTTATATTCATATTCAGCACAGTCGTGAGTAACCTCAAGCCAGATGTTAAAAGCGATAAAGCCTATCGCAGCGATAACAGCAATTGTTCCTCCAACATAGAGAAGGGCTTCTCCGTTCCAGCTTGCACCTTTTTGATAAAAGCGGTTTGATTCCTCTAAAATAATTTGTGACATGATTTCAGGGCTTTTATCTGAGAGCTGGATCTTTATTTTTAAGGCTTCTAGATCTTGAGTGGACAAGCCCTGATCTTTAATTAGAGCGTGGTGCGTTTCAACCCATAAAATTGCTATTATTTAGATTTATTTTGTTCTTGGCCTATTCAGAATAAAAAAAAGCTCCTAGAATTTGTTTGCAACAACCAATTCAAAGGAGCTTT
>Ga0247843_1004827_pt1 | contig 19608 bp, 24 predicted proteins | sample LaCruzMarch2017__FD_192420 | JGI IMG/M metagenome (GOLD analysis project Ga0247843, IMG submission 192420) | Freshwater microbial communities from meromictic Lake La Cruz, Castile-La Mancha, Spain - LaCruzMarch2017_8m | ecosystem: Environmental > Aquatic > Freshwater > Lake | place: Spain...
TGGTGTCGCGGTAGGAGTTCTCGTTGGTGTTGCCGTTGGTGTCGCGGTAGGAGTTCTCGTTGGTGTTGCCGTTGGTGTCGCGGTAGGAGTTCTCGTTGGTGTTGCCGTTGGTGTCGCGGTAGGAGTTCTCGTTGGTGTTGCCGTTGGTGTCGCGGTAGGAGTTGGTGTCGCGGTAGGAGTCGGCGTAGGAGTTAAAATAATTTGATCATGAACAAGCAGCGGCCACGAATAAATATCTGTTCCGGTAAGTTCACCACTCCATTCTGTTCCAAATGGTATATTATCTAATACTTGTGGGGAATACAAGTCTTGAATAGAATTTACAAATGAAATTCCGCCGCTGACTGTGCCTGGAAAATTTATTGTTGCGTTTGGATTATCTATAGTAAAATTACTTAAATCAAGAATATTGCCGTAATTATTCCATTTTCCTATATTTTCTTCGCCAGTGCTTACTATATATACTAATCCGGATAATTTTTCAGTTATAAATGGGAAACCTCTTTCATCAGAACTCTCTATTGATGTAATTGCAGGAATACATGTTTTAGCGTTTTTATTTAAACATGACATAATATCTACTGGAGCATAAAATCGATTATGTTTATCATGTCGTATTTTTACGCAACCAGATGGATTATCGCTTCCATTAAGGTTCTTTTGATATACGAAAATTATTCTATGCCAGCCTTTTGTTAAGTATTTGTCTACATAGTTGCCGGTGAGAACAAATGTTCCACTAGCCATGCCAACAAAGCTCGCACCATCTACAGACCAAAGAATTCTATCATCTGGAGAGCCATTGAAAATTCTAAACCTATTTGTGCCTGTTATTTTTGAATAAAAATACGTTGGGACGATAAGTGTAAAATTATCATTTTTTGATAAAATTGTTTTTTTTCGTTTTGTGGTTATTTTAAATCTATGAGGCCACTGATATTCTGTTGAACTTGGCTCGATATTTAAATTCTCATATGCTGGATCCCGTTGTGGATTTATATCGTAATATTGATTGACAATCGCCGAGGTGGAGCCATAAATTATTCCCCTATCGCTATCATAATTCAATCCACTTGGCAGGCTGGGAGTTATGGCTACATTATGCACATCTCCTCTTAAAACTTTCAACTTTTCAAAAACTGTAGAATTAATTGGTACGTCTAAGATTTGCTCATCCTCTACTCTTATTGAGTTATTAGGATTAACTATCCCAACGCTGTGAAAAGATGGACAATTTCCTAGATCATAGTTGAAAACTGTTCCATTGGTGAGTAGTATAGCAAAGCAATTAGATGTAATAACTATTTCATCTATCAATAATCCACTGGAGGAAGTTAATCCATATTCGGATAATATTAAATTAAATAAATGAGAACCAGCTCCCCACGAAACTATCTCTCCATTTGATTTAATGGCAACAGATAAATCGCGCCGATCATTTTCAAAGCCAACAATTCCGGCAAATATTTTTGAAACAGAATTTAATCCCAATGGAGTTTTAAGAGAGTTTTTAGAATTAAAATCCCCAAATGAAAGAACTGTCCCATCGGTTCTTAGTGCCAGCCCATGCTCGTTATAAGTAGATACAAATGTGTAATTTCCAGTTGGGCAACCAACGTTATTTACTTCGGTATCGTTGTCAAATGAAATAAAGGCAGGAGTTCTGTGGCTCCCTCCAACTAGTTTGCCATCTGATAATAGCGCGTAATAAGGCGGGAGATTGACTGGGGAAATAAATATATTCTTGACGCCAGTAGCTGACAATATCGATTCATCGGGTATGAATTGCTCTGGGGGAGAGCATGCTCCAAATCTTGAACCAAGTCCAACTACGGTTCCATTGCTTTTAAGGGCTAAGCCCTGAAATGCTCCGTATGCTATTTTAATAAAATCATTTCCGGTTGGGGTCCAGAATGTTTCACAAATTCTTCCCCAAGAAGTCAAGCTTCCATCTGATTTTAATGCAAAAGCAGCAGTGAATCCCATTTTTACATCTTTTATTAATCCATTCGCTTGCTGATCTATATCATGTTGGCTAAAATTATTATCACCATAAAACGTACAGGTTCTATCTTTATTCAAAACTACTAAACATGACCCTTCTGATCCTGAAATTTTTTTGGAAGGCAAAACATTTTCTGGATATCTAATAGAATTAGATTCATGTATAAGTATTTCTATTGAAGAAGTAAATCTTCTATTTAAGTCTAATAAACCTATTCTTGATTGGTAAGTTGTTACTGAAATGGTAAATCTTCCAGCGACAGATGGAATTCCCTCTATTTTTCCTCCCCCAATATGTTTTAAACCCTGTGGAAGATCTTTAAATTCAGAAAGAGGCTTGTTAGTAAATAAATTATTAACATATAAACCTGACGGCATCGTTTGATTGCCAAAGAATATTGAAGTTGCTGGTCTTTCATTATTCTCAATATAAATATTATTATATTGAGAAGTATTGGATACAGTATCTGGAAAAATCACAGAACTTGAAAATGGTACGCCAACCTGCCCCTCCATTAAAAATCCATTTACTATGGCTGGAAAAGAGTAGCCTACATTTATATTGATATTTTCAGTATATATCTGTTCCGTTCCGCTTTCGGTTGCTGAAATCTGCGCGGTCCAAGTATCTTTATCCGGAAAATCTTCCGGGCTAACCTCCTCTATGAAGGGTGAAGATCCTTCTTGCGGAACTCCAAATATATATCCTGAAGCTGGATCTATTTTGAGACCATTTGGCAATCCTACAGCAGACCAATTTGACACATTTCCAGAGAATGAAACGGGAAAATATGTCAATGTTCCTATAGTAGAATTAAAAGATTGACCTGTATTGATAGTGACCATAATATTTAATAGTTACACTATAAATTTATAAAAATATTCTTGACATCTAGATAAAAAATATTTATTTATTATTGCAGAGTATTAAATAATATGTTTTTTAAAAAAATATCCACCCTGCATTGCAGAATACTGGCTTATGTTTTGTATTATCTCGGAGTTTTTCTTTTTAATTTTTCTCAGAGCGACCAGGAGGACATAGATGATATATGGTTAACCTCTCTCCACTATGACTTGAAGAGCGGGAACACAATTTGGGTTAAATATCTCAGATTTGAAAATGGAGACACTCTTTGGAAATCTATCAAAGATAAAAGCGAATTAATTTTAGTCCTTGAGCCAAGTAGCACCGTCATTAAATATTTACGTTAATTTAATTGATTTTTAATCCCTCTAACTTCACCATCACTTGCTTGATAGCCATCCACATATCTAAATATTTATAAGTAGCCAATCTTCCCAAGAATAATACATTTTTTTCAGAGTCGGCGAGTTCCTTGTACTTCCCGTAAGTTTTAACTCCATCTCCGAAAGTAATTGGATAAAAAGGAATGTCGCCTTCCTCATAGGCTTTTGGGTACTCCCTAGTAACAATGGTCACACCTTTATGGTCAGGAGTAAAGTAACTATGATCATATTTTCTTGTATAGTCATTATACTTTGTATTGTCATTGATAACAAAGGTTTCCTGCTTTTTGCTGGTGACGGTATGATTGAATGTTAAAGATCTGTAGGGAAGTTGCCCATATTGATTCCCATAATACTCATCTATTTTGCCAGTATAAATAGTCAAATCGGCTTTGTGTTTTCTCCATTCTGATTGCTCAACGCCAAGGTTGACCTTTATTCCATCAAGCATATTGTTCATCATATGCGTATAACCAAGCTTAGGAATACATTGATACTTCTGCCCCTCAAACCAAGTTGGATCTTCGCAATCTTTGGTCTTTGGTATTCTCCCTGTAATCGCAGAGGAAATTTTCTCAAATGGAACGCCCCATTGTTTTTCTGAGTAGTCTTTGAATAAAAATTCCACAATTTCTTTTTCATTTAATTCTCTACCTATTTGCTGAATAGTTTTTTTGCTATAGGGTAGCGATATCTTTCCAAGATAAGTATTGCCAACGGGTCGGAGTAGAAAAGGAGCCCATTCGGTATATCTGCTCAAAAAAGCGAATACTTCTTCATCATCTGTATGGAATATATGGGGACCATAATTATGTAATAAAACCCCATTTGTACTACTATCATAACAATTGCCACCAATATGAGGTCTGGATTCGAAAATCTCTACATCATGCCCAGCATTCTTGGATATTATTGCCGCAGTTATTCCAGAAAGCCCGCATCCTATAATTTTTACTTTCATGTTTCAAGCGGTACAAATTGCTGCATCAAGGTGAGTCCATGACGAAATGGAAGTGATGCGTCATGATCTTCTGATCTTGTATGCAGGCATATAGCGCTCCATCCTTGCTGCACTAGCAAATTAACCATTTTTCTTTCAACAGGTTGATGTATTACTCCTCCAGGATGTAAATTTGTATCATGTAGCGCCAAAATTGTTCTTTTGGTAATTTTGTTATTTTTTACCATATTTGAATGAAACCGCATGGAAGCTTCTAAATCGTGGCAGTCATAAAATATCAAATCTATTTCCCAAGGAATTTCTTCCGATGTAACCAATTTCGCATCTTTAATAATGGTGGTATGATTCTCACTCCACTTAGGAGTTGGAAAAATATCAATCCCAATAACGTGTCCATTATTACCAACGGCTTCCAAAAAATTTTTAGCTGAATATCCTGAATGAGCGCCGATTTCGACAATGTGTTTTAGTCTCATTACTTTAATTATGCCAAATAGCGTTAAAGCTTCATCATCTTGAATTGGGCCTACAATATTTTGAGCTGGCGACTGAGTTAAATGGTTTAAATTATATATCATATGTAAATGTGCTTATTGAAGAGGCACATTATCAATTACACATATTATAATAAATTGATGAATTATTAAATTCTCCCGGATTACTCGCTATATCACTAATTTAAATCTACTTGGTTCGGTCATAATAGCATCTATTAGCCCTATATCGTCCTTGAAATATTCGAAAATAAATTCATCTATTTCAAATTTATGCTTATCCCAGTCTTCTTTTTCATCGTTTAGCAGGGATTTGTTCAATACGGGATAGGTTGTGCCAATATCAACTTCAAGATATCTGAACAATTTTTGAAACTGGTTATTTAAATTCTTCTTATATTTTATAATAATGGTTTTACTATAATCCCTCTCCTTTATCCAATGACTTGAAGGTAAAAAATGATTTAACCAAATTGTTTTCTCATCACTTAACTCTATTAGTTTTTTTATATCACGTTTTTTTAATAAATTTATAAAATTCATTACAGACTGATTTTTCGAACGCGCGAGCTGTTCGGCAGAACGACTCCAAATTAAGGAACCGCTCTTCCAATATTTGTACATTGAATAAAATCTGGATTCGGTGTCGCGTATAATAACAATTGGATTCTTTACGTCAGAACACACGGTTCCGTGAGGGTTCATGGGATTTCTATCTTGATCAAATTCAAAAAAAATCACGACAGTTACTTGCTTTTATTGTATTGTAGTAAAAACAAGATCCTCCAGATTTAGTTATATGAATGAAATCGTATACTTTGCCCATTATATAAACATATACACGAAAATTATTTTAAAACCACTCTTTGAAAATTTACAATCGCCGCAAAACATATATACAAAGCCGCCGCTGTTAATTTTCTATCCAACATCACTATTGTAATATACAAAACATCCCTATTATAATATATATAGAGACTATTCTTATTGTATAAAATCCTGTATTGCTATTTATCTATTTAAACTAATATAAATTCACCGCTGAATAATTTTTACCCACTATTTTCCTGGTAAAATGCACCGTCTTCACGGGCAAATAACGGCTACAGAAACCACACGTTAAAATACCCCTCTACACTAGGGGAAACAACACAAAATAATAGGGCAAAATAAAGACAAATATATAAGGGGTAAGTATATAGAATAAACAAGATAGCTATACATACTATTGCAAATAATAAAAATTGATTAATAATATTTCGATTTTTATAATTTTATACAATAGTTAAGACAAAAATACCCAAAAATAATTTTATACAATAGAAAAATAACACAATTTTCTTTGTATACTACATAAAAACTTGATAAAGTATCTGGGGGGCGCCGCCGTACCGTTTTGAAAAGACAAAAAAAATCTAAGGAGAGCAATATTCTTTACACAATGCATTCCTTATTAGAAACCAACTAAAATAAATATAAACTTAATCTCAGGGTGCCTTGTTGTATTCGGCGGTCCAATATTAAACAAATTTAAATTAATCGAATATGTTGACTCTTATAGTCGTAGTCGTGAGTTGTTGGCTGTCATTGTTACATTTGTCCGGTGACTGCGTGCAGGCGGCGTTTGGCAAATAAAGCTTGAATATATTTACAACTAATGTTATGATAAGAGAACAGGGAATAATTTAATACAATAAAAAATAATTTAATACAATAAAAAATAATAAAATAATTATGTTGAAACCTATATCTTCTTTATACTATACTGTATTAGCCTACCTTTTCTACTATCTTGGTGACCTCTTCTGGAGAATCCCAGCCGGCTTTGCCTACCACCTCTATCATAACTCTATGCTTCTATCAATAAAGTATGATGACCTGGGTGGGAATAAAATTTGGAAAGCGCCGGAAGAACAATACAATAAGAGAGTGCAATAGAGAAGACTGAATAAAAATTAATTTAATAGTTTGTGGGTCGGTGGTAGAGCGGTCTATTACAGCAGTTTACTAAACTGCCGAACCGAAAGGTTCCGAAGGTTCGAATCCTTCCCGGCCCGAGTTTATATATGGGTGGTTAATCTAGACGGCTCTAGACCTAGTCTTGAAAACTAGCGGTACCAGGAATGGTATGGAGATCGACACTTCAGCCACCCGATTCTTTCCGAATTTACGAACAAAAAAATCCCAAATAATATAAGCCGGCCACATTTTCAATATAATAATTTAATTATTCAATATAATAGTTTCATGGAAATAATGTTCATGATTCTATTGGGTGTTATAGTAGGACTCTTACCCCTTGACAAGTTGAAGAAATAAGCATATAATGATTTGCTGTATTTGCGAATGATTTTTTGCCAAATAATATAGGCGCCCGAAAAGTTTTTGTCTCCATAGTGTAGCGGTTAGCACACTACCCTTTCACGGTGGGAGCAGGGGTTCAAGTCCCCTTGGAGATGCCATATTTGCGAACGAGAAAGAGCCAAATAATAAAAATCAATTTAAATTAAATAACAAGAGATAACAAGGGATCTAAAGAGATCTCATAGTATAAAGAAGAATAAGGAATATAATTTTATACATTTGATATCATTTGACAACATTTAAAATATAGTATATAGTCTTATTTATGAAAGCATTAACCAGGTCTACAGTAAAACTTCTAGCGGCGGCGCTGTTTGTTGTGGCGGCAACCAACTCTATTGCCGGCGAGTACAATTACAAATCTTCGCAGTCAGGATCTGGATCCACAAAGGGCGATGCGCTGGCGTCAGCCCTTCAGCACCTACCGTACGGTGCTAAGATCGAAAAGGTTGGATTCAATGGCAGCTCAACTAGAGAGTATGTGCCTGGAGTAGGGTATACCCAAACTTCTGGTAGCTATAAATGCAGAGTAGAGTATAGTAAATAATGTAAGTAAATAATGTAAGTAAATATTTTTTGGGACCAGCGTCCGGTTCGCTGGCGATGGTGAGGTGGTTGATATGGCCACGTGGTTGTTGCCATATATGGTTCCCACTATGTTGGGCGGGGTGGTAGCCGTCCCAACCTGGTCCCTTTCTTTTTCTTTTTTTTTCTTTTTGATAATAACATATAAGGATAAACAATAATAAAAATATAATTAATGAATATTATGATTAATAAATATTATGATTAATGAAGCACATGAGAATCTAGTATGTTGGATTATTGGATTAGTTTTTTGGATTTCTTTTCAGATGCTTCTTTAATGCTGTATTTGCGAACGCGAAAGTTGCAAATAAAAGGGGCCAGATTTGCGAACGTGAAAGTGCCAAATAATAAGGCATATTTGTGAATGATAATCCGCCAAATAATACGTATATGTATACGCCCGATCCGGCGCACGATCGTCCGCCCATTCGCCCGCCGATTCATGCGCACGATTATACGCATACGTAAACCCTTGGCGTTCAACGGTTTACACAATGCCAACTTATGAAAATTAATTAGAAGTTAATTATGGGCAACGTCAACACGCAAGGCGTTCGATCTACGGATGTTCCGTTTCCTACGGGTAACGATAAGGAAAAACTATATAGGATATAATAAAAAATGATTGATAGAATTATGTAGATTTTGTATAATGATGAGAGTATAGTATAAGATAGGATAAATTATTGACTCTATTTTTTAAGTTGTTGATTATCAACGTTTTAGGGGCCCGTCCGGCCCGCAAAGCCTTGAACCTCAGCTCTTTACGAGGCAAAACTTTTTGTATAAAATTCCTTGACCTCGAAAACAAAAGCCTCTATATTAGAGACTCAACCAACCAAACCAAACCATGATTATCGCAGACAAAACCAACAAAGTTCAATTCAATGGCAACTTCGAGACTATTTCCGTCGGCATCGACGAGAAGAATATCGCTCACTTCTTTCGCATGATTGCCAACCTGTATCAAGACCCAACGATGGCAGTCCTTCGTGAAGTGGGTGCAAATTGCGTTGACGCTACTATCGAAGCAGGAACGCAAGACCTCGGATGGGAATTGCATCTTCCCTCACGACTCGACGGCAATGTTCGTTTCGTTGACAACGGCGTGGGTATCTCTCACGATCAAATGATCCGCATTTACTCCATCATTGGAGCATCCAGCAAGCGCGGCAACAATGACCTCATTGGCGGGTTCGGCGTTGGCAAGTGGTCGCTTTGCTCGCTTGTGAATAACTTCCAAGCAATTTCCCGCTTCAACGGCACAAAGTCACAATACTTCATCTCCCTGCAATCAAACGGACTTCCCGACATTCGACTGATTAAGAGTGAGGCAACCGACGAGCGCAATGGGTTTGAGGTAAAGTTCCTCTGCCCTGATCGTCATGTTGCTCAATTCAACGAGAAGGTTGAAAGGGCTTATCGCTTCTTCTCAATCAAGCCAAGGGTTTTCTGCGATGGCGTTGTTAAGAATATCAACTTCACTTCTCAAGCTATGACCTTTGACGGAGGCACTCACAACTTTGCAATCTACGAGGGAAATGGTTCTCCTGTTGTTGTCATGGGCGGGGTTGGTTATAGCTTGCTTGTTCAAACTCTCTCGGAGAATAAAAAGTTCACCAAGTTCAAAAGTCTCCTTGAGCGCAATCTTGTCATCCATGTTCCAATCGGCGAATACAGCATCACTCCATCCCGCGAGGCAATCCAACTGGATGACCTCACGATGGGAAGGATGTTCACCAAGCTGGAACAGATTGTCGAATCCTTCCTTCCCAAAATGCAAGCTGACATGGATTCTTTCAAAGGCAACACTTGGGAAGCAAAACTCAAGCTGAAAAGCCTCCGCGAATCTTTCACCTTCCTGCCAGACACTCTCAAGCTCGACTGGAACGGCAAACCTTTGACTGCAACTGCAATGCAGGTTAAGGACGCAAAGGTGAATCTGTATGCCACGGCATCATGGAACAAGAAAATCAATGTTGACGAGGGAGTGAAGAATGTTGAGGCGAATAAAAAAGCATTTTTATTCTTGGACGATTTGAAGGTGGGCGGCGTTGGTCGCGCAAAACAAGTCATTCTCGAAAAGAAAAAGAATGATAGCTACGCTTCATACGCCTTCTACATCTTGAAGGAATCCGAAAAAGCCAAGTTCATTCAAGAAACTGGATGGGTAGGAGAGTTTGTGCTGACGAGTTCCCTGCCTAAAGTTCCAAGCAAAGGCAAGACCTCTACCTCTTCTGGAACGCAAGCCAGCGGGACATTCCGTATGCGCTCTGGTCGCAACTATGGAGTTCACGATTGCGTTGAGTTTTACAATGCCGCCTCGCACAAGGACACAGAAAAGTTCATCCTGTTCCCTTCGGTATCGAATAAGGTTTACGACCAACTCACGGCAAACTATGTTGACCCGATCATTGCAATTCTTAACTCTGATTTGCAGGAAAATGTTGCCGCCTTGTTCCTTCCAAAAGCTGATTATGATAAGTTCAATGATTCGACTTTCGACGGCAAGCCTATTGTTAAGTTCTGCGATCTTGCTAAAACTAAAAAGTTTCAAGATTCTGTCAACAAAGGACTCAATGCTGTGTCTTGGGATAGCTTCAAGGACAAGTTCCGCAATGCTTCTAAAAACTGGGAAATGCGCGGATTGCCAGACACTTTCAAGTCGCTGGCTACACTTCTCCCTGCCAATCATATTGTTGGCAAAGCAATGGCTACAATCAAGCCAATCATTCAAGATCAATCGAAGTGCGTGGATAGTAAAACCATTAACCTTCTGCAACTTGCAAACAAGTCATTTGTCGCTGATGCTCAAGCGTCTATCGACAAGGAAATGAAGGAGTTTGTTGCTCTCTCAAATGAGATCATTAAAAAGTATCCTCTCTTCCTGCCAGTCGCAGACGAGTATAACCCAAACACTTACGGCAAAGCACTCGCAGATTATATCAAAATGATTGATGAGCGGTAGAATTAAAATTGAATAAAATTCATGGTAGGATAGTGGTGGTGGTTGGGGGGCGCGGAGTGGTTTCCGCGCCCCTTCTTTTTGCCTTCTGTATGGTCTATGTAAACGCCTGGAAACCAACTACTTACGGGCCCCTCCGGCCCGCAAAGCCTTGATAGCCAACAACTTACGCGGCGAAAAAAAAGTTGAAAAAAAATTTGACACGCCAAACAAAAAGGTGCATATTAGTTTTGTTATGAACACAACTAACAACCAGACCAACCCATACGAAACCCAAACTCTCATCGGACGCTTTGTGTCCAAGGAGCAAATCACGCTTATCTTCTCCGAGGATACTGCGGTCATCGACAATTCAAACCCCAAGTTCAACGACATTCTCCAACTCTGCAAGGAAGGTAAGTATGCGGAGGCGGCGGGACTCGCTACGATCAAGAATCAGATCAACCAGACCTTTGATGGTAGCATCGAGGTTGTAGGTGGTGAAGTTCTCCATGATGGCAAACCTCTCCACAATGTTATGTGCGAGCGCATCCTCGACATTATGCGTGAGGGACTGGACGCAACGGGACTCGTCAAGTTCCTTGAGAATGTGATGGAGAATCCCTCCTACACAGCAGTTCAAGAACTTTACCTGTTCCTTGAGGCAAATCAAATCCCAATCACCGAGGACGGATGTTTTCTCGCGTGGAAAAAGATTCGCGGTAACTGGAAGGACATTTACTCCAACTCTGTTGATTATTCTGTCGGTGCGACTCCTTCAATGAAACGCAACGAGGTTGATCCAGACCGAGATCGCACTTGCTCCAAGGGTTTGCATTGTGCTGGATGGGACTACCTCCCTCACTTCGGTTCTTCTGATTCGACTGATCGAATTGTGATTGTCAAAGTAAACCCTGCTGATGTTATCGCAGTTCCCAATGACTACGGCAACGCCAAGATGCGGGTTTGCCAGATGGAGGTCTTGCGCGAATACACAGACCGCAAGGTTGAGGCAGACGAGTTTTCCCACTCTGTTGTGTCCTCCAATGGCGAGGCACTCTACTCCCAAGATGACTTGGACAACGCATACAACGAAGGCTACGATGATGCCTACGAGTCCCTTGCATGGGACGAATCGGAAGATTGAGAGATAAACTCATACTGGAGAAAAAATGGGGGGCGAAAGCCTCCCATTTTTTTTGTATTTTTATTTCTTGAGGTTCCAGTTTGGAACCTCAATAAGTCATTCAATATCAACAGGTTACGGGCCCCTCCGGCCCGCAAGTGCCTCCATATCAACAACTTAAGGATTGTATATTTTATACTTGCGCTCACATTAAAATTCATTTATATTACTACTATGTTAAAACAACGCGGAAGAAAGTTAGGGTCAGTCAGCTTCATGCAAGTTGAATTGAGTGAACTAAACAGAGTATTGAAACCAGATGCGAAAGTCATCTTGTCAATCCGATACGCGCAACTCGTTGGGCTTAATGGTAAACCCGTTAGTTCTAATTTGGATGTTGTAACACATTGCGTGAGTAGTGGTAAGGCAGAGATGAAACTTGTGGATTTTGACAATGAGGAACCAGACTCGCCGAAGGTCAACAAAACAAAAGAAGAAGTCAAGGATGATGACTATATCTCCCCTCAAGCTGAACTTGAAACATTTGATGAAAACCCATTTTAATTAAATAAAAATATGCAAGACACAACACAAACAAACTCAACATTGTCAATCAAAAATCTACGACGACGAGGCTGGAAAGTTCGCGTTATGCACAGCCGCCATTATTTTTTGAGGGATAGGCTGAATGGAACATCTTCAGAGGTCAGTCCAAGGGGCGGTATTACTCTTATCGAGATCACAAGTCCAGATAAGCAGATCAATGCTTCTGGAAAGGCTGTGTGTTCTGATAAGGATAACTATGACAGGAGGGTTGGAAATTCAATCGCATTAGGTAGGGCGTATAAAGATGCTGTTGAGAAAATGGAAACAACTGAATAAAATTATTTGACTATTGTATAAAAACCACCTATTATATTAAACCATGAGCGATACAAATGCAACCAACGAAGACAAAGACCATTTCGCCCACTTGATTGGGCAGAAGAAATTAAAAGCGCAACTTCGCTTTTATCTCAACTCTTTCCGCGAGACTCAAATCCTTCCGACCATTCTATTGGTTGGAGGGAGAGGTTCTGGCAAGACAGAGTTCGCAGTTTCCTTGGCAAGAAATCTGCGCCTCGATGCAATCGGAGGTCGCCCAAAACCCTTGTTGACAGTTAATTCCAGCACAGTTAAGAATGTTCGTCAGTTCGTGGAAGACATTGTTCTCAAGTATATTAACGATCAGACTTTGACGGTTTTTTTTGACGAGTGCCATGCTCTTCCAGAAAGCGTTCAAACTTCACTGCTTACAATCCTTAATCCAAACAAGAAGAACAGCAATTTGTTCCGCTATGAAGATAGTGAGATTCTTTTTGACTTCAAGAAGGTTAGCTTTGTATTCGCTACAACTGATCCTCAAAAATTGGTGGGGCCTTTCAAAGATCGCTGCCGTGTTCTTCACATGGATGAATACGAGTATTCAGACCTTGGCAGAATCGTTAGGGAAAATCTTGACGAAGGTTTGGAGATTCCAGAGGATGTTATTAGTCATGTTGCCTCTGTGTGCCGTGGTAATGCCCGCAATGCTGTGCTGATGGCAAAAGACAATATCGTTCAATACATGAAGGGCGGCAAGGTTTCTAAACTCTGCCAGCGGCATTGGGGAAGTCTTTGTGAAGTTCTTGGGATTATGCCAATGGGTCTTGAAAGTTCAGAGGTTCAAGTGTTGAAGGCTTTGAGTGAGTTTCCTACAGGATGCTCCCTAAACAATCTTTCAGCTAAAACTGGGTTCACAAGGCAAGCAATCATGCTTGAGTTTGAGTCTTATCTTGTCAAGAGAGGGCTTATGCAAATCAAAGCTGGCGGCAGGGAGATCACAGCAAACGGCAAAGAATACTTGCGGAAGTATGTTTTCAAAACACAAGGAGGATTCACTGATGCAACAGCGTAAAGCAACTCGTCTACAAAATCTACAGGATGGCTCTCCATTTATTATAGAGCCACTGAAGGAAGTATTCAAAGTAATGTATCTTATTAGAGGAGGAGACTCAACTTGCAAAGTGCAAGGATACAAACAAACTGAAGCAGGGGGTTATTCACCATTCATCGACTTTTTTGCTCCCGCAACTGAAGTTGTATATGACGAAGAAAGAGAGAGCTTACCGATACTTGAGCAGGGCGGCGTATCTATCCCTAAAGAGTATTTGACAACAATCTTAAATGAAGAGAAAGAGAAAAAACAAGAAGACAAGGTAAAACAAAAACCAAACAAGGCAAAGAAAATGAAAATTGAAACAATCGAAAAGGTAAAGGTTGGAGCGGGTCGTCCAAAGAAACATAGTATCCAACTTCCACATGGAGAAGAGTTTACAGTTAGTAAAATTGCTGCAAAACTTGGAGTAAAGAAGTTTGTAGTAAACAATCAGATCGCAAAGATTCAGCGTGAAAATCCAGAATCAATTAAGATTGTTGGCTCTATTTCTCAAGGCAGGGGGAAAGCCGCAAAAGTATTTAAGCTAATTTAGGAGACTCGGGTTGGGTGTCATCCCTTAAAACACCAGATTTCCAAATATAAAATTTAAAATATATGTCTATCAATAATTCAGAACTAAAGCAGCACCTTATCAATTCAGGCGTTAAGACTGCTATTCTATTCTTGACTTCTAATCGTATTCCTCCAGAGGAGAATTTTGATTTTGTCTTGGCGGCAATGGATGCCTATACAGAAGTCAGTGAAGCCAGAAGAGCTATTTATGAAAACTACTATGATGAAATTTTAGAGTGGGCTAATTATAACTTATAACGTAAAACTTTGTAGCTCAATGAGTTACGGGCCCCTCCGGCCCGCAAGTCCTTGAGGTTGAGAGACTTGCGCGAGAAAAGTTTTCTAAAAAATTCATTGACAAGCAGACCAAAAACACATACCTTAATTGAGTATGTCAACCACTACACTACCAAAAACCACAACAGCACCAGCACTCGCCCGAATCAATTCATTGGAGGCAGAGAGTTTCTTTGCCTCTTTGACAAAAGCTGAAATCAACTTCCAGACTGCCTATTGGTCAGCACTAAAGCCAATTAACGATACAGAAGTTTTTCAGCGTTTTCTTTTCGCCTTCACAAGTGTCCATACATCTTGGGAATCCAACATCAAGGCTTATTCCCTCATCAAAAACTGGTGGGAGTGGATCAACAACTGGCAGGCTCTTGAGGATCGCTTGAGGGAGAGTGGCGCGGGTCTATACAACAATCGCGTTCGCTACATCAAACAATTTGCTGTCAAGTATTGGAGCAACCCATCCTTCTACAAAAAAGCAGAGGGCGAATCTTGGGTCGAGTATCGCAACCGCATCGAAGACACTATCCTTGGGCTTGGCATGGCTAAATCCAGCTTCAGCATCGAAATGCTCTATCCAACAGAAGCAGAGGTGACTTGCCTTGATACCCACTTGTTTCAACTCTACGGATTGGATCAAACAAAGCACAGAAACAAATATCAAGAGATCGAGCATCATTGGGTCAAAATGTGTTTCGAGTATGATGTTTCCTGCTATGTAGCGCGTTGCATTTATTGGGATAGGAAGCAGGGCTACACCGATTCACGCTACTGGTCTTATGTTCTTGAGGAGGGAGACTTCACAGATGAAATTCAATACTAACAACAAACCAAAATGGAAACAACAAGCCCGTCATTCGCACTAATCGTAATCCTTGGAATCATTCTATCAGCTTTTATAAAATGGTGAATTGACAAAAGAATAAAATTAGATTAAATTAGATACTCAACCAAATATCAAATGACAACAATACCACAAAAAGATACAGAGCAGTCACTATTCTATTCGGCGGTTAATGCCCTGCGAATCGCTGGGCAGGAGAGGATTGCAGACGACTTGGATCAGCGTATGGAGAATCTATTGCCAGACAAGCAGATTCAGAAAATTGCAGTTTATATTTCAGGCGGCATAGTCCAAGGAGTTCGTTCTAATATTGGACAAGACTTGGAAGTGGAAATTGTAGATGAGGACAATGAGCCAGAGGAAGCAGGAGATCGTTGGGAAGAGCTTCAGAGTGAACTTGAATTTGGAAACTACTAAAATAATATGAATAAAATAAATCAAATTATCGAGATGCTCAGAGTAAGAGGAGAGAGTCCAGAATATATCATCGCCTATCTCCAAAAGATCATCAGCGGTCTTGAAGCGGTTGCTCCCAATCCTGTTAAAGGTTATCTGGAGATTGCCATACGCAACATGACTCCAGTAAAAAACAAGTAAAGATAACTCTTAAGTCGTTGATTATCAGCGACTTAGGGGCCCCTCCGGCCCGCAAGTGCCTGGACAGCAACGAGTTATATAGAATAAAATACCCTTGACAATAGAATAAAATTCCACTACATTGAATACTCAACCAACCAAAAACCACAAACCATGTCAACCACCAAAATCCAAAATGCTATTGATTCTTGCTTGAGTGAGGATCAAGAAATTACTTTAGCCACTGGCTATGAAGATGCCTTTGTTGGTATCGCTACTCAATTCAACCGCGTCTTTGCTGTGTATGATCGCGCCAAGTGTATCGACATTCTTTCAAAAGATATGTCTTACGATGAAGCCGAAGAATACTTCCAGTTTAATGTTGAGGGGGCTTATGTAGGTGAAAGCACTCCTGCTTTTATTTGCTTTGAAAGGAACTAAAATGACTCCATACAAACACGCTCAAAGTTCAGCCGCGAAATGGAGCGGCGAACCAGAAGACTACATCGCACTTCACGACTGGTTTGACGAAACCAAAGCATACACGGGAGACTGGACGCACAGGGCATTGAGACATCATTCTGCTGGCGTTCAGTGGTCAATCGAAAAGTTCGGGCATACTATCACCAACTCCAAAGGTCAAAAGATTCCCACAAAGTTGCTGGCAGAACAGCATCTCATGGAAGATTGCGGCTTCATTCCAACGCCGCAACAATATCTTTCCCCCTTGACAAAACATCCAGAAAAGTGGATGCTACAAGTCGGAAAAACAACCAAAACACAAACCCTCGAAATTAAATAGAAAAAATACCAATATGACTATTAAACCATTAGGCAAGAAAATTCACGCCAAGGCAAAAGAACTTGGAATCGAAACCATCGTTCTCAACTTCAGCGGCGGCGACGACGAGGGCTATCTTGATGTTGGCATGACTCCAAAGTATAACGAGAAGTTTGCCGCAGAAATCGAAGATTGGGTATGGGAGACTTACGATTATTCCAGTGCTGGCGATGGCAACGGCTACGGAGACAACATCGAGTATGATCTGAAAAATGGCAAGGCTCGGGCTGAAGAGTGGTATATGACAAGACAATCTGGCGATTCTGAAGATCACAATTTACAGATAGAAGCATAAGGAGAGAAAGAAAATGAAAGACACTAAAATAACTCTCAACTTCAGAGAGAATGAAATGAAACATATTGAGAACATGATGACCAAATACTTTGGCAGGAAGATTAAAAATCAAAAACAATTAAAGTCTGATCTTGGAATGTTTATCAGCATAATGTTCAGCAAAGGAATGTATGCAGTGGAAGAAGACAAAGATTATATGGAGGTAGCATGAAAACAACAGAAGCAATCGCAGCCGTAAGCATTGGAATCGGCGCAGTAATTTTAGGCATTGCCTACATCAGCTTAATGCCTTTTGCCATCATCTGGGCATTGAATACCTTGTTCAGCCTGAGCATTCCATTTACATTTTGGACATGGCTATCATCATTCGTTCTACTTGGCGCATTAAGACTGAAACTAACAAAATAGAAACAACAATATGGAAAAGCTAATCAGAAAAATTCTAAATAAAGTATTGAGTGTTATGTTCCCATTCAAAGAGCCAAATCCTCAACCATGGTATCTCTTTCCAGATGAGACCCGTATCCAAATGCTTTTCCGCACAGGAGAGATTGAAAAATTTACAATTAAAAAGTAATAAAATATATGACAAATAAAGAACTTCTTGATAAGGTTGATAGTATGCTGTATGATGATGAGAATGTGATGCTTGCCGACGGCTTCGAGGATGCCTTCCTTGGAGTGGCGCGTCAGTTCAATAGTCCTCCATTTGCTGTGTATGATCGAAATAAGTGTATTGAGATTCTGACAGAGCAGGGGATGGATGAGGATGAAGCCGAGGAGTATTTCGCCTTCAATGTCGAGGGCGCATATGTTGGAGAGTCTACGCCCGCCTTCATGGTGAGTTGACGCAAAGCCTTGCAGGTCAATGACTTGCGGGCCCCTCGGGCCCATAACTCTTTGAGCTATAGACACTTACATTCAGAAGACAATGGCTGTTTCGCCCTGTATCTCTATCTTGCTGGCTTTACCTGCCATTACGCAGCGCGGCTGAATTTTTCTGTTTCGCGTTTTAATTGGAACGCGGCAATCCAGAGCCTCCACAAAATGACAAGCGCCATCAAAGTGGATAGTCAGCATATTTTTCTTCCTCTGAAGCGATAGAGGCTTATTGTAGTGAAACCAGAAGGCTTTCTGTTTAGGGGAGGCGATCATAGTTCATATCCTCCCTGCAAAAAGCTAAGAGAGTATTTGTCTTTTCGATTATACTGCTTCTTGTCTTTCATTGTCTTGTTAGGGGGAAGAGGTTTCTTTCGCGCCTTGAGTGTTGGCGCTTCGATTTTAAATGGTTTTATTTTCATGGCTGTTCAATGGTAAAGGTCTGTTTCCTCTTGGATGCTGTCTTCAACGATCCTGTAAAGTTCTTTGTCGTCCTCGGTGGCGATCAAGATTTCCTCAAGTTCCTCCTTCGCGCTCTTTTTAGAATCAAAAAATTCAGTTTCATATTCAGAGCCGTCTTCTGAAAACTTCAAGTCAGCCCATCCCCAGAGTGTATTGGTTTGTATTTTGTATTTCATAGTATTATTTGGTTGTTTAGTTGTTTGGTTTTTGTTTGGAAAATCAAGTATGGCTTGAACTATTCAGCACTTTCTAATCACATTCAGATAGAAATACTAAATGCTTTTTACATTTTTTGCAATTATATTTTACCCCCTTTTGTATTTTATTATGGCGGACTTGTCCGAGGCTATGCTTAGTGCAACTGCAAATATACTTGAACTGCTTAACATTCTTACCGATGCCAGCAGTATCGAGGGAATGACAACGAGTTGGCTGAAGCCCATAAACTCGCCGCATAACCATTTTCCAAGTCCTGCCGTGCGCTCCTTCGATACCGAGATTGTTATGGATTTGAAATTTTCTTGCAAAGAGATGAGCAACCTCATGCGGGATCGTATCATTCTCAAAGTGGTGACGATTCTGCTTGACAAGCTCAAGATTAAGATAAACAACGCTACTCTGCATTGGCATTACATATCCTGCTGTTCTACTTTTCTTGAAAAATTTAACACCCTCAAATGGGATGTTGATATTAAGTTTGGATGCTCCAATGGCGAGGGCTTTTTTGACATTATGCTCGGCAAACTCCATTATATCTGAGGGGACAAGTTGTGGTGAAACAAGGTTGCTCATAATAATAAGAAGATACCTTTATTTTATACAATGGTCAAGAATTATTTTGAATAAAAATTCATTTAATATAACTCGTTGGCGCCCAGGACTTTACGGGCCGGATGGGTCTTTAAGTGGCTGAATGAAAAAGGATTAGCGGGTGTGGGAATCGAACCCACCTAAAAGTGCTTATTAAATTGCCTTTTGATAAAGCAACTTAATGAGACACTTGAGTTCCCAGAACTCTAACCCGCAATATAAAATTTATTACCAAGACTTCTCATTCTTTTTTGATTATTAAGGAGAAGTTCCTTACAGGCTAAATGTTGATTTGCAACTCATTGCATTGTCGCCCATCGCGGTAGAGCTTTGTAGGCATCTACGTTT
>Ga0247843_1004829_pt1 | contig 19605 bp, 20 predicted proteins | sample LaCruzMarch2017__FD_192420 | JGI IMG/M metagenome (GOLD analysis project Ga0247843, IMG submission 192420) | Freshwater microbial communities from meromictic Lake La Cruz, Castile-La Mancha, Spain - LaCruzMarch2017_8m | ecosystem: Environmental > Aquatic > Freshwater > Lake | place: Spain...
TCTTCGTCCGAGGCATGCAGAAGGTCGAAGTGCTCGCGGAGGGCCTGAGCGCGTACCGCGCCATGATCGCGACGCCTACATCGGGTGACCCTTTTGGCTAATGCGTAGCCATGAATGGCGAGGGGCTGCTCTCACCTGACAGTTCGTCGTGAAATGCAGCCCTTCGAAGAGCCCCTCGCCATTCATGGAGAGGGGCGCGCGGCAGCGGGGGTGAGGTCTGCGCGAGCTCCGACGCATAGCCCAATGGGCCTCACCGGAACCTTGAAGGGGCCCTTGGCCCTCAGCCCGCCGCGGCGACCCGCTCGCGGGCGGCGGTCGCGGGCGCCCGGCGCATGGACGTCTTGCCCACCATGATGTCGACCAGCTTCTTCACCCGCTTGTGGAGGCCCTCCTGCACGTACGGGACGCCGTGCTTCTCGCACACGGCCTTCACCTTCGGCTGGAGGCGCTGGTAGGCGCGCGCCGGCAGATCGGGCCACAGGTGATGCTCGATCTGGTAGTTGAGGAACCCCTGGAGGAAGTCTCCGACCTCGCTGCCCGTGTGGTAGTTCACCGAGCCGGTGACCTGCCGCAGGTAGAACTCTCCGCGCTCGCGCGCGGGGCCCTCGAAGCGCCACACGTCGTCGCCCGCGTGGTTGGGCGCGATCAGCGCGAACGAGTGCAGGTTGTTGAGCGCCTCGGCGCCGACGGAGTTCATCCACACGCTCGCCACCGCCCAGGGGCCCAACGGGGAGTAGGCCGCGGGGATGACCACGAAGCGCGTCAGACCGTACGGCAGCGCGCACTCCTTCAGGTAGCGCCGGCCGTCCGCCGTGAAGGGGTTGTACGCCGCGAGGTACGACTCCGGGCCCGACGCGATCTTCTTCGGTGACGGCGCCTGACCCGACGCGCGGCAGCGCTCCGCCCGGCGCATCACCTGCCACGTGTTGGGCGCGTAGTAGGTGAACTTCCAGGTCATCGCGTAGAAGCCCACCACGGCGTATTTCACCGCGCGCGGCAGCTTCGCGTCGCGCACGGCCTTCACGTTCTCCTCGACCAGGTCGGGGTCGAGCGTCTCGCCGGTGTGATAGTGGTGCAGGGTGTTGTGCTCCAGGCGCCACGCCTCGGGGAGCATCCAGTCGAACCAGTCGACCAGCCGTCGCCGCCCCGCGCCGAAGCCCGCGCTCGTCAGCCGCGCGGGCGCGCCCTCGACCTTGTCGTACCCGCGGTGCACGACGTGGTGGGCGACGATGGCCCAGCGCACCACGCTCGCCGTGCTGAGCGCCGCCATCGACAGCGGGTTGGGCCCGACCCAGGCCGTGGCGTAGCCGACGGCGGCGCAGGCCCGGCCCCAGCGCTCCATGCGCAGCAGGTGGGCGAGGTCGTCGGCGTGGGCGGAGCCGTCGAGCTCGGCGCGGACGGCGTCGAGGTCACGGGCGAAGGCGGCGCGGTCGACGTGGGCGAAGGGCGCTTCGGACATCGGGGCGCATAAACACCCAACTCCCGCCCGGCCGCAATGGCGTCCGTCAGCGCAGCGCCGTCACCCAGGCGCGCAGGTCATGGAGCGCGCGCCGACCCTCGATCGCCGCGAGCACGGCCACATAGGCCAGCACCGCGAGGCCCGCGCGGGCGAGGGGGCCCGGCGAGCTCAAGAGCACCAGGCTCCACGCCGCGAGGCCCGCCGCGAAGGGACCGGCGTAGGCGCCCCAGAGCGGCCGCCCCAGGTGCCGCCCTGCCCAATGCACGAGCCCGAGCACCACCGGCGCCGTCACCGCGCTGTAGGCCCACGCCACGGCGCTCAGCTGGTGGTGCCACACCACGAGCACCAGGGCCCAGGTGGCCAGCGTCCAGCCCGCGAAGACCTTCAGCGCGAGGCGCCCCTCGCCCTGGCCCTGCAACAGGGTGAAGAGCGGGCCCGCCAGGAGACCGAAGGCCATGTTCACCAGGATGCCGTGCACCACGGGGATGGAGCCGACCCAGCGCGGGGCGTAGAGCCACGGCACGATGGCGGGCGCGCCCACGGAGAGCACCGCCAGCAGCGGCAGGCCCAGCAGCAGGGCCGTGCGCGTGGCGCCCACGAAGGCCTGGTGGAGCTGCGGGTCCTTCGCGTCGAAGCGCGCGTACACCGGGAGCTGCACCCGCGAGAGCGCGTTGACGGCCACCACCGGGAGCGCGGCGTACTTCAGCCCGAAGTCGAAGCGCCCCACCGCGGAGGGGCCCATCAGCGACCCGAGCAGCGCCGCCGAGAGGTTGTCCTTGAAGAAGGCCGCGATGGCCAGCGCCTGCACCGGCACCCCCTCGCCGAGAGTGGCGCGCAGCACCTTCGGGTCGACCCCGAGCCCGGGCCAACCCTGCGCCGCGCGCCACGCGAGGGCGAGCTGCACGAGCGCCCCGGCGAGCTGCCCCCCCGCGAGGGCGCGCATCCCGCCGAGCCGCCACGCGAGCGCCACGGTCACGAGCTGGCGGGTGAAGGTCGCCGCGAGCTCGATGCCCGCGATGCGCGAGAAGCGCAGCTCGCGCTCCAGGCGGATGTACGGCACCGAGCGCAGCGGGCCGACGAGGAAGAGCACCGCCATCGCGCGCAGCACCGTGGCCTCGCCGGGCGCGAGCTGCCAGTGCACGGCGATGGACGGCGCGGCGACGTAGAAGCCCAGCGCCAGGGCCGCGCCCAGCCCGAGGAGGAAGGTGACGGTGGTGCGGTAGGCGCCCTCGGTGACCTCGCCGCGGTTGCGCAGCAGGGCCGCGCCCAGGCCCCCGTCGCCGAGCAATCCACCGAGGCCGAGGAAGAAGGTCCCGATGGCGTAGGCGCCGAAGGCGTGCGGGTCGAGCAGGCGCGCGAGGACGAGGTTGCTCGCCGCGAGCAGCAGCGCGCCGATCACCTGGATGCCCGCGAAGCGGGTGGTCTCGCGCAGGATCCTCCGCGCCAGCGAGGGGTCCTTCGGGGCCATCAGCGCTTCTTCGCCACCGCGAGCCAGTTGAGCACCAGCTCCTCGCGCGCCGTGGGCCCGAGCGCCCGCGCGCCCAGGTTGACCCACGGGATGAGCCCCCGCGCCCACCAGCGCTTGTCGAGCTCCAGGTTGGCCATCTGCCCCAGCGCCGACCAGAGCCCGCCGAGCGCGGTGACCTCGCCGTCCACCAGGTCGGCGTCGGCGAGCAGCGCCACGAGGCCGTCGCGCGTGAAGCGCCAGTGGTCGTGCGGCACCTCGTGCGCGGGCCACACCCCGGGCACCGTGAACAGCACCGTGCCGCCGGGCTTCACCACCCGCGCCATCTCGCGGAGGCAGTGCCTCGGGTCGCGCACGTGCTCGAACACCTGGAACGAAACCCCCGCGTCGAAGCAGGCGTCGTCGAAGGGGAGCTGCGACGCGTCGCCCACCACGTCGGGCGCGGCGTGCGGCCCCGCGCGATCGACGCCCACGTACCCGGTCACGCCCGGCCCGAGCATGGCGCGGTAGGGCTTGTGGCCGCAGCCGACGTCGACGACGCGGCCGTGGAGCCGCGCGAGCTCGCGGGCGAGGGCGTCCCAGAGGGGCGCGAGGTGCAGGTGCAGCGGCTGCCGCCAGCTCGCGCGGTGCGGCCGATAGGGGACCGGGTTGGGTCGATACACGATGCCCATCAGCTGCGCACGGCGTCGTAGCACATCGACGTCTGCCGCCAGCACCGCCCGCGCGGATCGTCCCCCAGCGCCACCCGCTGCGCCGCCCCGAGCGCCGCCCGCGCGCCCTCGTCGAAGAGCACCCCGAGGGCCTCCGCCCAGCGCGCCTCGTCGGGCGGGAGGAGCGAGCCCGGCGCGTCGGCGAAGAGCTCGCGGTGGGCCCCGATGTCCGAGGCCAGCACGGGCACCCGCGCCTCCATGGCCTCCATGGGGGCGAGCGGCATCCCCTCGCTGCGGCTCGGCGCGAGGGCCCACGAGGCGCCCGCGAGGAGGTCCATCGGCGCGCGCACCCCGGCGAAGCTTACCCGGTCGCGTAATCCCAGCGCGTCGCGGAGGGCGATGAGCCCGGCGCGGTCGGGCCCGTCGCCCGCGATGGCCCAGTGCCACGGGCGCGACGAGAGCGACGCGAGCGCGCGGAGCATGCGGTCGAAGCCCTTCTGCGGGTCGAGCCGGCCGACGGAGGCGAGGGCTACGGCGCCGTCGGGCCAGGCGAAGGGCTGCGCCGCGGGGCGCGGCGGCGGCGGGGCGTTGCGGATCACCTGCGCGCGCAGCCCGAGCGCCCCGAGGCGGGCGGCGTCGTCGCGGGAGAGGGCGATCCAGCGGGTGTTGGCGCGCACGGCGGCGAGGCGGATGAGGTCGCGGGCGTCGAGGCCGGAGAGCCGGTCGCGGGGCCACGCGGCGCCCTCGGCGGGGAGCAGGTGGAAGGTGACCACGAGCGGTCGGCCGCGGGCGGCGAGGAGGGCCGGGCCGAGGCGGTCGGGCCACGGGAGGTGGGCGTGGAAGACGTCGGCGGCGCGCGGGCGCAGGGCCCAGCGGAGCCACTGCGTGCGAGACAGGGCCCCGGGCGGCGGGAGCGCTCGCTCGAAGGGGAGGTCGAGGGTGGAGTGATGGCCATGCTGCGCGGCGAGGGCGTCGAGCATGGCGGCCATGGCCTCGGTGCCGCCGAGGGCGACCGAGGGCACGAGGTGGACGAGGTTCACGGTGGGCCCACCCGCGCGTAGAAGGCGACGGAGTCGGTGACGACCCGCGGGCCCGCGACGGCCGCGAGCGCGCGGTGGCCGAGGGCGTCGAGGGCGCGCGCGAGGCGCACGACGGGCGAGCGCGCGGTGCCGTCGGGGTCGATGAAGCGCGACGGGCGGCGCCAGGCGACGTCCTCGCGCACCACGGTGAGGCCGTGGTCGGCGAGCAGCGCGCGCATCGCCCGGGCGCTCCAGAACCACAGGTGCTCGGGGGGCTTGTACTGATCCCAGCGGCCGGGCGCGAGGCGGGTGGTGGTGCTGCCGATCACGGGGATCACCACGGCCAGCACGCCGTCGGGGGTGAGCCGGGCGCGCAGCGCGCGCAGCGCGGCGTCGGGGTCGCGCAGGTGCTCCAGGACGTCCCAGGCCGTGATGACCTCGAAGCGCGCCTCGTCGGCGAGCGCGTCGAGCGAGGGCACCACCGCCGCCCGGAGGGAGGGGTCCATCGCGGCGAGGGCCTCGGGGGAGGGCTCGGCGCCCGCGACGGTGAAGCCCGCGGCGCGCGCGTGGCCGAGGAAGTAGCCTGCCGCGCAGCCGAGGTCGAAGAGCCGGCCGCGGGTGACGCCGAGCTCGCGCAGGGCCGCGAGGCGCGCGTGGCTCTTGCGGGCGACCTGCTCGCGCTCGCGGGTGAAGTAGTCGGCGTAGCCCGCGCCGCCGCCCTCGAAGTACCCCGAGGTGTAGACCGACGCGAGCGCCTCGGGGGAGGGCGTGGGCCAGACGAACTCCAGGTCGCAGCGCGCGCAGCGGTGCACGTCGAAGCCGCGCACCGTGAAGCGCCGGGGCGCGTCGCGGCGGCACCGGGGGCACGGCGGGATCATCGCAGCACCCCGAGCACGGCGCGGGCGAAGCGGTCGCCGACGAGGGCCCAGTCGAGGGCCTCGGCGAAGGCGCGGGCGCGCAGGGCGCGGGCGTCGGCGCTCGCAGGGTCGGCGAAGACCGCGAGCGCCCCGGCGGCGAGGGCGGCCGGGTCGTCGGCGGTGACGAGCAGCTCGCGGCCGTCGGCCACGTCGAAGCCGCGCGCCCCGACGGCGGTGCTCACCACCGGGACGCCCGCGGCCATCGCCTCGGGGAGCTTCAGGCTCGAGCCCTCGCCGTCGGTGAGGGCGTTGACGTAGCAGCCCGCGGCGTCGAGGAAGGGGCGCGTGTCGGGCACCGTCCCGGTGACCGTGACCTGCGCGGAGGCGAGGGCGTGCACGGCGGCGTCGGGCGCGCGGCCGCAGAGCACCAGCGTCGCGTCGGGGTGCCGGGCGCGCACCCGGGGGAGCACGTCGCGCGCGAGGCGCACCGCCGCGGCGACGTTGGGGGGGTGGCTCATCGCGCCGACGAAGAGCAGCGAGCGGGCGGCGCGCGCGGAGGGCGCGCGGTAGGGCGTGGCGGCGGCGTCGGCGCCGTTGGCGATGACCACCGTGGGCCCGTCCCGGTGCGCGCGGATGACGCCGGCGTCGGCCTCGGTGACGGCGGTGACCAGCGCGGCGTCGCGCCAGCGGGCGCGCTCCCAGCGCTCGAGGCGCGCGTGCTCGGCGGCGTCGCCGGGGCTCATCCGTCGGGCGTAGCGGCTCTCGATGTTGTGCTCGTCGAGCACCCGCGCGACCTCCGCGCCCAGCGCCCGCGCGGTCGCGGCGGCGTAGCAGTGGCAGGCGATGACGGCGTCGTAGGGGCGGCGGGCGTGGGCCGCGCGCAGGTCGCGGGCGAGCCCGAGGGGCGACGCCTCGCGCACCCGGCGGCTCTCGCCGACGAGCCGCCAGGCGCCGAGGTCGGCGCCGCGGAGATACACCGACTGGTAAGCCGCGAGCGCCGGGCCGATGTCCGGCGTGAGCTCGACGGGGAACACCCGCGCGAACAGGTCGACGCTGGCGACCGCGGCGAGGGAGCGCGCGAGGCGTTGCATGCGGATGCGCCCGCCGGTGTTGGCGGGCGCTGGGAGGTAGGGGGTGACGAGGGCGAGGTGCGCCATGCGGGCACCGCAGGGAGCGGGCGACTACTTCTTCTTGGCGGGGGCGGCCTTGGCGTCCTTGGCCGCGGGGGCCTTGGCGTCCTTGCCGGCGGGGGCGGCGGCCTTCGCCTCGGGGGCGCCGGGGACCTTGGAGACTTCGGTGTCCTTCTCCGGCGCGACGATGGAGACCACGGTCTGGCTGCCGTCGAGCTTGATCGCCACGCCCGCCGGGAGGACGAGCTCGCGGACGTGGAGGCTCTCCCCGAGGCCGAGGTTGGTGATGTCCCCCTCGACCTTGGCGGGGATCTTGTCGGGCGTCGTGACGACCGGCAGCGAGCGGAAGATCTGGCGGAGGATGCCGCCCTCGTTGGCGATGCCCTTGGACTTGCCCGTGAGCACGAAGGGAACCTGGACGGTGATCGGGCGGTCGAGCGACACGCTGTAGAAGTCGGCGTGGACGACGCCGCGGGTCATCGGGTCGTGGTCGAAGCTCTTGAGCAGGGCGAGCTGGGTGTGGCCGTCGACGGTGAGGGTCACCACCGTGTTGCCGCCGAGGGGCGAGTGCAGGATCGCCCGGATGTCCTTGGCCTCGACCGCGATGGCGCGGCCCTTCTCGCCCGGCCCGTAGACGATCGCGGGGACCTTGCCGCCGGCGCGGACGCGGCCCGCGGGACCCTTGCCGCCAGCGGTGCGGGCGGAGGCCTGGATGGTGATGCTCGTGGTGGTCATTGGGATGTCGTCCTTCGTTCCCCCATCCGTTCGGTCCGTCGCCTGCGGTCGACCCGAAGTGGTCGACGCGCGGCGGGGATTCGCGGCCGTGGGCTGTCACCGCCGCTCGGGATGAGCGGTCGGGCGGGCGGCTGGATACCCGATGCACCCGGGTGAGTAAAGGGCGCCGCCACCCCGCCGCCACCCCCGCCGCCACCCGCCGCCACCCCTGTAACGCTTGAAAACAAGCGCTTTGGTGATGGCACGCCGCGTGGACATGGACACCTCCCGGCGCACACACAAACCCGCGCCAGCACAGGAGTCTCCGCCATGAACCAGGACATCGATCAGGGCCACTCGTCGACCGCGGGCGCCCGCAACACCAAGGCCGTCTACATGATCACCGAGCGCGAGGGCGCCCGCTCCATCTGGACCCGCGTCGGCTCGGCGTGGGTCAACCGCGACGGCTCGACGACGCTGCGCCTCGACGCCCTGCCGCTCTCCGGGACGCTCCAGGTGCGCGACCCCGAGCCGCGGCCCACGCCCGCCGCCGGGGGTGCGCAGTGATCGCCCGCACGCTCCGCTGGGTGACCCTGCTCGCCGCCACCCTCGCGACCACGGCGGCGTGGGCCGACCCGCCGCGCCCGGCGCCCGCGCCCACCGTCGGCACCGCCACCGCCACGGCGGCCCGCGCGGCCCCGCGCCCCGCGGCGACCGGCGCGCCCGCCCCGGAGGGCGTGGTGAACATCAACACGGCCACCGTCGAGGAGCTGGTGCGCGTCCCGGGCATCGGCCCGGCGCGGGCGGCGGCCATCGTGCAGCTCCGCGAGCGCGCCCACCGCTTCAACCACGCGGAGGACCTCCTCCGGGTGCGCGGCATCGGGCGCGTGGGCTTCCGCCGGATGCGCCCATACCTCGCGCTGGCGGGCGAGACCACCCTGGCCTCGCGACCCGGTCGCGCGCCCCGGGCGCGCCCCGACGCGGCGGCCGAGTAGCCCCGCATCCCCCGTCGGAATACGGGGCCCTGTATTCACGGGTGCAGGGCCCCGCTCCCACCGAGCGAACCCGGCGCGGCCGGTGATAGAACCCCTGCATGCACTCCACCGCGCGGCGCATCGATCCGGTCCACTACCCGAGCGAGGACAACGTGGGCGAGCACGAGGTGCAGCGCTACATCGCGGAGCTGCTCCGTCCCCTCCTGGCCCGCTGGCTCGCCGAGCAGGGGCGCGTGGCGCATGTCGGCGCCGATCAGTTCTTCTACTGGGTCGATGGAGACCCCGGCACGCGCCGCGCGCCCGACGTCTACGTGATCGACGGCGTCGCGCAGGACATCCCCGAGGTGGGCTCGTGGAAGGTGTGGGAGGGCCACGCGCCGAGCTTTGCGCTCGAGGTCGTGAGCCTGGACTGGAAGAAGGACTACGACGAGACGCCGGCGGACTACGCGAAGATGGGCGTGCGCGAGCTGGTGGTCTTCGACCCATGGGCGACGCCGCGCTCGCGCAAGCGCCACCGGTGGCAGGTGTTCCGGAGGGTGCGCGGCCGGGGCTTCGTGCGGGTGACGGCGAGCAACGACGACCGGGTCGAGAGCCGGGTGCTGGGCGCCTGGCTGGTGGCGGTCACCGAGCGGGGCCACACGCGGGTGCGCCTCGCGGAGCGCGAGACCGACGAGGGGCTGGTGCCGACGGACGGCGAGCGCGCCGCGGCGGCGGAGGCGGAGGTCGCACGCTTGAGGGCACTCCTGGCGGCGCTCGAAGGCCGCTGACCGCCGCGCCCCGGCTACGCCCCGGGCAGCCGCCCCACGAAGCGCTCGATCGCCGCGCGGTGCAGCTTGAACACCACCCGGTTGACCACCACCACGGCGGACACCGCGCAGACCTCCGCCACGACGGCGAGCCCGTTCTGCCGCAGCGTCTCGCCGGTCTCCACCAGGTCGACGATCACGTCGCTCAGGCCCACCAGCGGCGCGGTCTCCACCGAGCCCTGCACGAAGATCACCTCCACGTCGGTGCCCTGCGCCGCGAAGTGCCGCCGCGCGATGCGCGGGTACTTCGTCGCCACCCGGAGCGCCCGGTCGCGCGGCGGCGCCGTCCACCCGTCGGGCGCCGCCACCACCATGCGACAGCGCCCGAGCCCCGTGTCGTGGGGGAGCACCAGGTCGGCCTCGCGCTCGAGCAGCACGTCGCGCCCCACGACGCCGAGGTCGCACGCGCCGTGCTCCACGTAGGTGGGCACGTCGTCAGGCTTCAACAGCAGGAAGCGCATCGGCGCCCCGTCCACCATGGCCTCGCGCACCAGCGTGCGGTCGGTCTCCGCCAGCGCCCCCGGGGGCACCCCCGCCGCCGCCAGCGAGGCCGCCAGCTGCTTCGCCAGCCGGCCCTTCGGCACCGCCACGGTCAGCGCGCGGGTCACCCGCCGCCGCGCACCCGCTCGATGCGCGCTCCGAGGGGTCGCAGCTTCTTCTCGATGGACTCGTAGCCGCGGTCGAGGTGGTACACGCGCAGCACCTCGGTGCGGTCGGTCGACGTGAGGCCCGCGATCACCAGGCACGCGCTCGCCCGCAGGTCGGTGGCCATCACCGCGGCGCCCGAGAGCGCCGCGACGCCCTTCACCACCGCGACGCGGCCGTGCACCTCGATGTCGGCCCCCATGCGGCTCAGCTCGGGCACGTGCATGTAGCGGTTCTCGAAGACCGACTCGGTCACCACGCTGGTGCCGCGCGCGAGGGTCATCACGGCCATGAACTGCGCCTGCATGTCGGTGGGGAAGCCCGGGTGCGGCGCCGTGGCGATGTCGCCGCCCTTGAGCGCGCGCGCGCCCTCCGAGCGCACCCGGATGCCGCCCTCCTCGCGCAGCACCTCGACGCCCGCGGCCCGGAGCTTCGCCAGCAGCGGCTCCATGTGCTCGGGGATGGCGTCGCGCACGAACACGTCCCCGCCCGTCGCCGCCACGGCGAGCAGGAAGGTGCCGGCCTCGATGCGGTCGGGGATGATCGCGTGGTCGACCGCGTGCAGCACCTCCACCCCTTCGATGTGGATGACGTCGGTGCCCGCGCCGTCGACCTTCGCGCCCATCTTGTTGAGCACCCGCGCGAGCTCCTCGATCTCGGGCTCCCGCGCGGCGCCGATGAGCTGCGTGCGGCCCTTCGCGAGCGCGGCGGCCATCATGAGGTTCTCGGTGCCGGTCACCGTGGCCATGTCGAGGTGGATCGACGCGCCGTGCAGCTGCTTGCACTCGGCCACGACGTAGCCGTGGTCGAGCTTGATGGTGGCGCCCATGGCCTCGAGGCCCTTGAGGTGCTGATCGATGGGCCGCGCCCCGATGGCGCAGCCGCCCGGGAGGGAGACCTTCGCGTAGCCGTGCCGGGCCACGAGCGGCCCGAGCACCAGCACCGACGCGCGCATCTGCTTCACGAGCTCGTAGGGGGCCTCCGGGCGGGCCACCGAGGCGCCGCGGATGTTGACCACCGGCGGGGTGACGTCGGTCTCGGCGCCCATGAAGCGCAGCAGCGCGGCCATGGTCTCGACGTCCCGGAGGCGCGGGACGTTGCGGAAGGTGCACGCCCCGTCGGTGAGCAGCGACGCGCAGAGGATCGGGAGCGCGGCGTTCTTGGCGCCGGAGACCAGCACCTCCCCGTGGAGCGGAAGGCCCCCGTCGATCACCAGCTTTTCCATTGGACGCCGGGACTTAACACAAGTCGCCGCGGGGACGCGACGCCGCGGGGCGCCGGGGGCCGGGATCAGTTGTTGGTGGTGAGGTTGACCGAGGTCTGGGCGTCGAGGGCCTCGCCCGCGCCAATGGGGGCCACGCGGCCTGCGCCCGAGCGGATGCAGGCGTCGAAGCGGGGATCGGGGCTGCTGGCGACGGTGGTCGAAGTGATGCGCCCCTGGCCGTTGACCGACAGCGTGATGTTCACCCGGGTGTCGCGGATCGCGGGGTTCTGGCGGAGGAGGTTCTGCCAGCAGGTGTTGACCACGCGGCTGTCCTGGAAGGCGCGGATCGCGCGGTTGGCCCGCGCGGCACCCGTGACGACGGGGCCGACGGGGTCGTTGCCGCTCGACGCCGTCGGGTTGCGCGGCACGCCGACGGGGCCGCCGCTGGGGCCGCCCTGCTGGGTGCCGCCGAGCTGCTGGAGCAGGCGCGCGTTGGCTGCGGCCTGGGCCGCCGAGATGCCAGGCGCCACCTCGCGCCCGGGGGTGGCCGGGCGGTGGGGGCGGGGATGCCCCGGGGTCTCTTCGGGGCCCGGGTTCGTCGCGGCGGGCACCGCGGGCTCGGGCACCGCGGGCTCCGGGGTGGCGGGCTCGGCGACGGCGACCGGGGGCGGCGGTGCGACGTTCTGCGGCTGCGCGATGGGCACCGGCGCCGGGATGGGCTGCGGGATGGGGCGGTTGAGCCGACCCGCGAGGAGCACGCCGCCGAAGACGCCCACGACGAGCACCCCCGCCATGAGGATGATCACCGGCATCGAGAGCCCGCCAGGCCGCTGCGCGGGCGCGGGCGCGGGCACCGAGGCGGGCTGCGCGTGGCCGGGCATCGCGGGCGAGTGCCCCGACATCGGGCCGAACGCGGCTGCGCCGGGTTGCATCGAGGGCGACTGCTGCGCCGGGGCGGGGGACGAGGGCGCACCCCCGGAGAAGGCCGAGGAGAGCCCGAAGGACTCCAGCGACGGGGCGTTGGACTGCGGCGGAAACGGCTTCCTGCCGAAGAGGTCGTCGGGCAGGTCGTCTTCGCCCGCGAGGGCCGCTGCGGAGGGCGGCGTCGACGACACCCGGAGGGAGGGCGAGGATTCGATGATCATCGCCGGCGGCGCCGAGGCCACCGAGTCGATGCTGAGGGAGGGCGGCTCGGGCGCGGGCGACGCCGCGGGCGGGGGCGCCGCGGGCTTCGGGCCGAAGCCGCCGGGCGAAGCACGCAGCGGTGCCTTCGGCGGCGGCGCCTTCGGCGGGGGCGCGGGGGCCCGCGCGGCGGGCTTCGCGCCGGGGGGCTCGGCGGCGCGCACCTGGTGGAGCGGCGAGGCGTGCGCGGGCTCGGCCAGGGTGTGGTCGCCGGAGTCCTCGTCCGCCGACCGCGCGACGGGCTTCGCGTGGACGCCGAGCGTGCGCGGGATGAGGGCGGCGATCGCAGGGTCCATCCCCGTGACGCGCGTGGCCTCCTCGTCGTCGTCGGTCATCACGGGGCGGGTGACGGCCGGCGCGCTGCTCATCGGCGCGGGCTGCCGCAGCGGAACCACCTGGCCCGCCTTGCGCTCGGGCGCCGCGGGGGCGGCGGGGGGGGGGCGGCGACCCATCTCGTCGAGCAGGCTGCCCGACATGCGCTGCGCGCCGAGGCGCAGCACGTCGCCGAGCTCGGCCACGTTGCGCAGCGGGCGCCAGTCGTCGAGGCCCTCGCGCCAGACCAGGGTGTCCGGCGAGACCTCCGCGGACTGCACCTTGGCGATGAGCTCCTTGCGGGTGAGCGGCCCGACCGGCAGGTCTCGGACGCCCGCGTACCAGCCCGTCTCGCTCGCGTTGAGGATGGCCGAGGTAGACGCCGTTCGCGGCGCGGCCTTCGCGGTGCTGGCGGCCATCCCTGCGTTGAACGCGATCCCCACGCTCGTCGGCGAGCGGGTGCGCGCGGCGGTGCGGGCGGGCGCGGCCGCGGGGCCCGGCGGGGCGCTCGGGCCGATGGGCGAGACCGCAGGGCGCGGCGAGCTCGGGGCGATCGTGGCGGGGCGCGGCCGCGAGTCGGGGGCGTCGGCCTGCTTCGGTGCGTCGGGGGCGTCGGGGTCGGGCAGCGCGTCGCCGCGCAGCTCGATCACGTTCTCGCACTTCTTGCAGCGGAAGCGCGTGACGGCGCGGCCACGGATCTTCTCGTCGGCCACATGGTACTTCTGCTTGCACTTGTCGCAGACGAAGTTCATCGGGGCATCTCTCGCCGTTGGGCCGTCAATGGCATCATGTTCCGTGGGTTGGAGCAACGAGCCCGAGGTGGTCTTTGATTTGCGCGCGCGTTGTCTCGTCGGGTGCGACCGAGAGCGCGCGCTCCCAGGTGTCGGCCGCGCACCACTCGAACCCGACGCGCTCGTAGAGCACCGCGAGGTTCTTGAGCGCGGGGAAGAACCCGTCGAAGAGGCCGACGCTGCGCTCGAGGGCCGCGATGGCGGCGTGCACCGAGCCCTGCCGCCCGTGCAGCAGCGCCACCTGGTAGTGCAGCCGGTATGAGTGCGGTGACACCTCGACGCCGCGCTGCAGCTGCCGGATGGCCCCGTCGAGGTCGCCCTGCTGATAGGCCGCGGTGCTCCGCTGGAGCGCGGCCTCGGCGGCGGGCGAGAGCGGCCGGGTCGCCGGGTCGGCCGCCGCGGGGTTGAGGGCAGCCTCGAAGCGGGACAGCACGTCCGCTTCCAGGGACTGGGCGGGCAGCGTACCGACGATCCCGAGCGCGGCGCGCAGGTCGCGGTCGCGCCGCCAGGAGGTCGGCGTGGAGGTGAGCAGGACGACCGCGATCTGGGCTGTGCGGGGCGCCGTGCGCAGGGACTTCAGCGCCTCGTGGCCGTCCTCATCGGGCAGGGCCGGGTCGAGGAACACCACGTCCGGGAGCACGTCGTCGCAGGCCGCGCGGAAGGCCGCCGCGGTCTCGAACACGGTCGTGGCGTGGCCCAGGTTGGAGAGCGTCTGCGCGAGCGGGGCGCGCGTCGGGAGGTTGGCCGAGACGATCCAGACGGCGCGGGTGCCCAGGGAGAGCGCCGGCGGCGGCGTCGGAGCGGGGCCGAGCGGCGCCGAGGCCGACGGCGGCTGCTGCGGCGGTGGCACCGTCTGCGGCATCGGCGGGGGCTTCGCATCGACCGACGCGGGCGGCACCTTGAGGTGACGACCCGCCGAGGGGGGCCGAGGGGCCGGCGGGCTCGAGTGCAAGAGCATCGTGCGCGAGCGCGAGGGGAGCGTGACCGCCGCCCGCGCGGGGGCGGGGACCGAGGGCGTCGCCGGGGGCGGCGGGACCCGGGACTGCACGTTGTCGCCGAAGAGGTGGTCGTCGCCGCGGGCGCGGGCGTCGTAGGCGACGTCGATGAGCTGGCCGAGGCGCCCGGGGTCGGCGATGAAAGGGAGCAGCTTGCGGCCGCAGACGAACTCCAGCTCCTCGCGGGCCTTCGGGTCGCTGGGGTTGGCCATGGCCACGAAGAGCAGCTCGGCCCGGGCGAGCAGAGGAAGCACCCGGTGACGCCGGGCGATCTCGAGGGGCAGCAGGTCGAGCTCGGCGAGGGAGAAGCGCAGCGTGGTCAGGTCGACCGGAGGAACCCCGTGCTTCTCGCTGGCCGCGAGCAGCGCACGCAGCTCGTCTCCCTGCACATGCAGCGGAGGCAGGTCGGTCTGGGGCTCTCGTCCCTGGGAGGAGTCATCACGTCCGGCCATGTCGCTCGCGCGAGAAGAAAGCTACCACCCGCGCGCACGGCCCCACAATCAGGAATCCCGCCGACTCACATCCCGCTGACGATGCGGATGGTGTCTCCCTCGCGCTCCAGCTCCAGGCGGTTGTCGGCCACGCGGCGGTACCACACGTCCTCGCCCTGCTGCTCGCGCTCGCTGCCGCGCACCGGGTCGATGGCGAGGTGGGCGGCCGCCGGGCCTGCCGCGCCGCTGCGTGGCGCATCGGCCTCGACCCCGGCCGGGCGCCGGAGGGTGTAGCTGCCGGTGTAGGTGAACTCGACGTTCATCCGCCGGGTGTCGGAGTCCGAGACGCTCACCCGGCGGTACCGGATCTCGTAGCGCACCTCGTTGACCTCGTCGGCCCACGCCGTGAGCAGGCGCTGGAGGCCGTCGAGGCCGTAGTCGTCCGAGCCGTCGGGGGTGCCGCCGTCCTCGAAGTAGCGGGGCGACGCCATGGCGAGGAGCGCGCGCGCGTCGCGGCTCTCCACCGCGCGGCGGTAGCGCTCGCAGAACGCGACGACGTCACGGTTCTCGGACGTGTCGGGCACGTCGGTGTTGGGGATGCGCGACGACGCGCAGCCGAGGCCTAGGGAGAGCAACAATCCGGGAAACAGCAGTCGACGCATGCGATGAGCCTCGTGAAGCAACGCCATCGGCGGGCGCGGATATTCCTCGCGACCGGCCGTGGAGACAAGCGCCGAGCGCGGAGTTCTTGCATGAGCAGGGGTCGACGGGGCATAGCAGCGCCGGAAGAGCAGGATCGCCCCATGGACACCACCGACCCCCCGCAGACCCGTAAGGGCCGCCGCATCGAAGAGGCCGTGCTCGAGGTCGACGGCGTGGTGGGGGTCCGCATCTGGGAGCTCTCCGACCGCGTCGAGGTGGGCATCCGGGTGGCCCCCATCGACGCCGCGCCCGACGTGCTCCAGCGGGTGCGCGAGCTCATCGAGGCGATGCGCGAGGGCGACGAGCGCTGGGAGATCGGGCTCCTGACGGAGCCCTGAATCACATCACGTAGCCCGACTCGCCGTGCTGCGAGGCGTCGAGGCCCTCGAGCTCATCGTCCTTGGGGGCGCGCAGGCCCATCGTGCGGTCGAGCAGCTTCAGCAGCCCGAAGGTGATGGTCGCCGAGTAGGCGCCCACCACCACCACCCCGACGATCTGCTTGCCGAGCTGCGCGGGGTTGCCCGCCAGGAGCCCGTCGGCGCCGCCCGGGTTGAGGGCCTTCTGGGCGAACACCCCGGTGAGCAGCGCGCCGAGGATGCCGCCGACGCCGTGCACCCCGAAGGCGTCGAGGGAGTCGTCGTAGTGCCAGCGCTCCTTGAGCTGCACGGCGCCGTAGCAGGCCGCGCCCGACGCGGCGCCGATGATGAGGGAGGCCGCCGGGGAGACGTAGCCCGCGGCGGGGGTGATGGCGACGAGGCCGGCGACGAGGCCCGACACGAAGCCCAGCATGGTGGGCTTGCCGCGGTGCCACCACTCGACGAGCACCCACGCGAGGGCGGCGCTCGCGGCGGAGACGTGGGTGGTCACGAAGGCCAGGGCCGCGACGGCGTTGGCGCTGAGCGCGCTGCCGGCGTTGAAGCCGAACCAGCCGAACCACAGCAGTCCGCCGCCGATGACGGTCATGGTGAGGTTGTGCGGCGGGTGCTTCTCCCGGGGGTAGCCGCGGCGACGGCCGATGACCAGGGCGCACACGAGCGCGGCGATGCCGGCCGTGAGGTGGACGACGGTGCCGCCGGCGAAGTCGAGCACGCCGAGGCGCAGGAGCCAGCCGCCCTCGGCCCAGGTCCAGTGGGCGACCGGGTCGTAGACCAGGGTGGTCCAGGCGAGGGCGAAGACCACGTAGGGGGCGAAGCGCATGCGCTCGACGAAGGCGCCCGCGATGAGGGCCGGAGTGATGATCGCGAACTTCATCTGGAAGGCCATGAAGGCGAGGTGGGGGACGGTGCCGCGGAGGGCGCCGACCAGGCCGCGCAGGCCCACGAAGTCGAGGCCGCCGATGAGGCCGCCGTGGGTGCGGCCGAAGGAGAGCGAGTACCCGATGAGCACCCACTGCACCGTGATGATCGCCAGCGCGAAGTGCACGAACATGAAGGTCGAGAGCACGTTTCGCTTGCGCACCATGCCGCCGTAGAAGAGCGCGAGACCGGGGGTCATCAGCAGCACGAAGGCGGACGAGACGAGCAGCCACGCCGTGTCGCCGGTGTCGAGGGCGGGCGCCGGGTCGGCGCGCGCCACGGAGGGGAGAAGCAGGAGCGCGGCGACCGCCGCAAGGGAGAGCCACGAGGTCCGACGAGCCATATGGCGGCGCAGGGGACCATGGCCGCAGGGGGCTCCGCGTTAGTGCCGTGTAAACTTCGGAGGGACGGAGACGGGCGAGAGGAGGGAGAGGATCAGATGGCGACGACGCGGGTCTGGATGCGGGCGCGGTCCGCGATGCCGAGGCCCATGGCCTGTCCCTGCTCGATGTAGCGGGGCGGCAGGCCGCGGGCTTCGAGGGTGCCCATGCGGTGCGCCACGCGGAGCTGGTCGACGATGTCGGACCCGACGCGGTCGAGGGCCACCGGGTCGGTGCTGGCGAGCACGCACTCGAGCGCCACGCGGTGCTCGGGGCTGTCGCGCGGACCGCCGTGGTACACGGCCTTGAAGCCGTCCATGACGTGCAGGCGCACGCGCGACTTGATGGCGTCGTGGCTGTAGAGCTCGGCGATCTGCGGCGAGCAGAGGTGCCGGTGGAAGGCCTCGGGGTTCTTGATCGACCCGTGGGTCATGTTCTTCATCGCGCCGGTGAAGCCGCAGAGCGAGTGGTCCTTGATGAGGGGCACGCCGATGACGGCGGTGGCGTCCATGAGGGCCGTGGCGTACTGGGTGCGGCCCGAGGCGACGCGGGTCTCCGGGGAGAGCGCGGTGCCGTTGTGCGACACGAGGCGCACGCCGGCGGGCATGCCGCGGGAGGTCACGCGCGTGCAGCGCAGGAAGCTGTCCCACTGGTCATAGACGACGATGTTGGTGCCCGGCACGCCGGCCGCCACGAGGCCCTCGGCGATGGCCTCGATGACCTCCTTGTTGGAGGCCATGTTGCGAAGGCCGAGCCCGTTGACCTTGATGGCCACGCGGTCGCTCGGGTGCACGAAGGCCCGCCAGGCGCTGGCGAGGTCGGGGCGGCCCGACAGCTCGATGACCGCGCGGTTGACCATGGCGCGGGCGTCTTCGGGCTTGGGGAAGAGCCCGCCGGGGCGCAGCGAGTTGGGCTTGTTGACCCGCACGACCTGGCCCGGGTGCGAGAGCGGCGTGAAGCCCGCCGGGCGCGTGGCGGCGAAGTTCACCGGCGCGGCGGGCGCGGGCTGGCGGCGCTGGGCCTCGGCCTGCTGCGTGAGCGCCACGGCGGCGGTGCCCGCGGCGACGGTGGAGAGGAAGTGTCGACGGTCGAGGTCCTGGCTCATGGTGCTGCTCCGTGTTGTGTCGGACAGCATGGGCCTACCACGCGGGTGCGAGGAGCGACAATATCGCCACCCTCTCCGCGCCGTAGGCCGGTCCGGCCGTAGGCCCCGTGTAAGGTCCGCGCGCTTCGCGGGACCAACGGGGCAGCGAGGCACATGACCGACGTCCCGTACCCAGACACCGCTACCCTCGCGGGCGTGACCGACGAGGCGCGCGCCCGCACCTTCACCGCGTGGATGACCGCGCACGCCGCCAGCGTGCGCCGCGCGGCCGCGAGCTACGCCCACACCGCCGCCGAGCAGGACGACCTCGTCCAGCAGATCGCGCTCGCGCTGTGGGGCGCGCTGCCGTCTTTTCGCGGGGAGTGCTCGGCGCGCACCTTCGTCTTCCGCGTGGCCCACAACCAGGGGGCGCACTTCGCCACGCGCGAGCGCCTCCGCCGTCCGCACCCCGACGCCGACGAGCGGGTGGGCGCCATCGTCGACCACGCGCCCGACCCGGAGGCCGCGCTCGACGCCCACCGCCGGCGCGAGCGCATGTTCGCCGCGCTGCGCGAGCTCCCGCTGCCCCACCGCCAGGTGCTGACGCTGGCGCTGGAGGGCCTCGGCCACGACGAGATCGCCGCGGTGCTGGGCGTCACCGTCAACAACGTCAACGTGCGATTGAGCCGGGCGCGCGACGCCCTGCGCACCAGCCTGGGAGGCGAGCGATGAGCCGCGAAGACGAGTGGGCCGGGTGGGCCCGGGACTTCCAAGGGGGCCCCGCGGAGGGCGACGCGGCGACGCCCGCGGCGATGCTCGCGCAAGTGCGACGGGAGACGTGGAAGCAGCGGCGCGCGTACCTCTGGGAGGCGCTGGCGTGCGTGTTCCTGATCGCGTTCTACGTGGTCATGATGGGGCGGCTGCGGGCGACGTGGTTCGTGGTGATGGCGTCGGCCAACTTCGTCTTCGCGGCGCTCTGGATGGGGTACCTCACGCACACGCTCCGGGGGACGTGGTCCGCCGCGGGGGCCGACGCGCGCACCTTCGTCGCGCTCGCGCGGTCGCGGCGGGCGGCGGAGCACCGGTGGTTCCGCTTCTCGCGCGCCATCACGGCGGCGATGCTGCTCTTCGTGGTGGCGTGGGCGCCCTTCGTCCTCCGGGCGCGGTGGGAGCGCTACGCCGCCGAGCCGTGGCGCGCCGTGGTGGGCTTCGGGGCGGTGCTGCTCATCGGCGTCGCGGCGATGGTGCACCAGACGCGCAGGCTGGAGCGCGCCGGGCGGGAGCTGGCCGCCCTCGACGCGGCGGCCGGGGAGTGACGGCCCTGGTACCTATCCACAAGGGACTTGAAGGCTTGAGCCAGTCGTCCACCCACGCCTGCAGTCACCGTCCTCGCCGATCGAGGGGAGCACCCGCCCACGCCTGCGATCCCCGGCCTCGCCCTCCGAGGGGAGCACCCGCCCAGGCCCGCAGTCACCGTCCTCGCCGATCG
>Ga0247843_1004833_pt1 | contig 19600 bp, 22 predicted proteins | sample LaCruzMarch2017__FD_192420 | JGI IMG/M metagenome (GOLD analysis project Ga0247843, IMG submission 192420) | Freshwater microbial communities from meromictic Lake La Cruz, Castile-La Mancha, Spain - LaCruzMarch2017_8m | ecosystem: Environmental > Aquatic > Freshwater > Lake | place: Spain...
GGTCGCTTCGGATTTTTCACGTACGCTTCCAACCTTGAAAATCTCACCAGATTATCTTGGGTGAGCATTGCCGAATTAAAAAGGCTGTACGCTATCGAACTGCTTGAATCAATAGCCACATAATCATCAGAAAGATAGTTCATTCCTTCAAAAAAACAGCTAAGCGCGGTGGTTGTTTTCCCTGACCCACCTTTTGCAGTTATAAGAACTCCACCTAATTCTGTACCTACTACTGCCCCATGAATCATGCTTAAATCAAATTGGCTTAAATACCAATGGAAGATGCTTCTAAAGGGTTTGGCAAAATTCCAATCCCCCAACGATTCCATACTATTCACCCAAAAATAGGCGCGTTTTTTAATTGAATCATAAACACTTATAGACTGTTCATTAAACTGATAAATTAAACCATCGGTACTAGTGCAATCTATTTCGGGTCCGCAATTTGTCGCTTCATTATTGAGAAAATTATCGTCACGCTCCCAAACAAAAATATCTAAATCGGTTTCCAAAAAAGGAGAAACTTGAAGATGCAATAGCGACTTTGTAAATTGCTCAGCAACATGAACCGTAGAACAATTGATACAAATATTCTTGTTTGCAATTGAAAAATAACGAAGCTCAAGTTTTCCGTTCTTTTTTATCTCGTCAATAAAAGGAACTATAGTAGAATTGAAATTGCCTAGCCAATCAGCTTGAGTAACTTGCATCCGCTATAGCTTAGATCTTTGTAATTTTCTTCGAATCACTTCCAACCGAGCTTTTTTTGCCTCTTCAGTAAAATTCGAGATGTTATTGGGATGCATTCGATAATAGATTGCCATGTGGTCTAGGATTGCGACTTTTATTCCTAGCTCCTGCGATCTGAGATGCCAGTCAGCATCAGCCCCTAATCTCATTTCCTCAGCAAATAATCCCACTTTTTGAAATACCTCTTTTCTAAACAAAGCCAAACTGAGGCAGAAATCTTCTACATGCGGTTCTCCTGAATTTATCCAAACTTCATTCTTCAAACTAAATCGTTGCATTTTACCTTTCACAATTAGGCATTTGGGATTACTGACGAGGTAAGAGCTTAATGCTAATAAATTGCCCTCTGCCATAATATCATCTGCATCGAAAAAGCTAATAAATTCGTTGGAAGCCAAAGAAATGCCCAAATTTCGGGCGGTATAAACGCCTTTATTCTCTTGTGTAATTAGCGTTTTTTGTAGCGGATAATTCTCTAAAATCTCTAAGCTTTTATCGGTAGAACCGTCATTAATAATCATTAGCTCCAAGTTTGGATAACACTGCTTAGCTATACTGTCAAGGCATTCTATAAGATAATCTTCACCATTAAAAACTGGAAGAATTAAGCTAATGGAGGGCAATACTACTCCCAACTCTATTTCTTTAGTTTCGGCCATCCATCTTCTTCAACTTCATGTATGGGATCTGCAAGAAGCATTTCCTGCATGTCTTCATATTTTTCAATGGCTGGTGGAGCATAAGGACTCAATTCGCTTTTCAAAATCAACTCATATTCTTGCAGATTGGGTTCGCTCGAATCCGTTTTTTCAATTAACTGCTCCAACTCTAAGAAAGTAATATACTTCTCCACTACTCCTTCAAAGTTAACTTCCTCAGGGTATTTTTCCTTCAATTGTTTGCAAATCAATTCGAAGGATAACTTCGAATTAATCGCCTTCCAAACTAGCGTGCCCAATGGATTAAGGCTATAATAAACCCCCGTTTCAAGATTTATTATTATCGTTTCATTATCCAATGTTTCGTTAATAACCTGTTGGCTACGAATGGAAAATTGCTGGGTGTTAATCATTGATTTAAATAAATTGTTTCGTGGTGAATACAAATTCAATTAGACTTATTTGTGCGTTCTATGGCGACCATTTCATCAACTAAGGAAACTACTATAGGAATTGCTTTTAATCGTATTTCTCTTCTTAAATCGTTATTATAACCTTGTGTAAAATCATTGAGTCGAATCACATAATTAAGGTACGGAGTATGAGGAAATCTAAGTAAAAACACTTCCTTATTGGAGTTGGCATACGCTAGATTTTCATCAAAAGCATCAAAATTGTCATCCCTAAAAATTACCTGAGGTTCTTGGCTTTCATACTTTTTCGGGTCAAAAGTAAATACTTCATCATTCGAATAGTTGATGCGATGCATGGTTATTTTGAACAATTTATTACTCAAATTATCAAGGTAGAATGTAATGTTCTTCCATCCTTCATCCGGTATAAACACATTTCCATCAAGCGGAAAAATCCATTTGGACAGTCTTCTACCTTCACTCACGGCAAAATTCCTAGCATTATTAAGCTTTACTATGTATCTCAATTTTTCATAGCGCGTCCAACTCAATTGATAATGCACTGTTTCGAACGGTAGAACCTTATAGGTTTGATTATGCTTATCGAGAAGACTAATCACAGCCATTTCGCATTCCTTATCTATTATTCTGTTAACCAACCAAAGCTTTTTGCAATTGGCGAAATCGGATTCATTCTCCAATGTAAACTTGAGATTGGCTAAGGTTTGTCCTACACCATGACGTGGCACCAAATCATTGCCAAGAATGCGAATTATTGAATACGCGTAAGGCTTCATTTCTTCCGAGTCCATTGACTATTCTTGTGATGCCTTTAATTTTTTTGCGTACGGAACAAGTGGTGATGAAATTGCCAAATGTTGAGGATTTGCTGGACACATGGTGCAAATAGGTTCTTCTTCCCGCTCAAAAAATGCCACTAACTCAATATCCGTACATTCTGGAGTTATGGGGGTATATTTCAAATATGGGTTCCATTTATCCGAAATAGCGTGTTTCTTCTTTTGCAATTGCAAGTAGGTTATAGGAGAGCACTTATATATGTTGTTTTCATACAGCTGGCGGCACTTTTTTGCTGGACATACTTCCCAGCTCTTGCGAGCATCATTATCTTCAAAAGGAAGCACTTTATCTGCATATCCGTGATAGCGAGTAGTCCAAGAGTTAAAGCTATCGCGCAATTGAAAATGAAAATCATGGTTCTTTTTCCACGATTTTAACAGCCGAAACATTTCCAAAAATTTAGTTGAGTATTCCGCTCCATTGTGGTGACGGCTAATGATAAGCTTGATATTTTGCTCCTCCAACGTTTTTGGCAGGTTTGGAAAGCGATGTAAAAGAAATCCATTTGTAATCAGCAGGATATCCCTTTTCCAATGCTTACGGGCTATCACTAATATTTGCTCAATGTCTTTATTCAATAATGGTTCTCCACCTAGAATCGAAAATTGTTTAGGATTAAGCCGATTGCTCCAAAGACCCATTTGATAATCTGCACTTTCTACAGATAATAATCCAGAGTGCCCTTGATTTGAAAAGTGGCTGCAACTATCACACGTAAGATTGCATCCGTGGGCCGCATGAATTTCGAGCAAGTCTATTTCTATCATACTTCTAAAATCGAGAATTATACAATCGGTCTGCCAATTCAACTAAATTATTCATGGCAGTTAAACGTTGCACTGAACGTAGGTGAGAGATAAATCCAAAATTACTTAAATCGCAAAGTCGAATGGAAAAATCAATCAGGGATGCTTTTGGATATTGATTCAAAAGGATTTTCTTTTCATTCCTTCCGTATGCTACAGTTTCATCGAATCTAATGTCACTACTGGCATGAATAGCAATCATTTGTTCGTTTTCTAATTGATACTTGGATGCGTTAAATCCAAATACTTCCATGTTACTTTTCATAAGGCGATACACAGTGATTTTGAAAAATCTTTCCTTATTTAAATGCGATTCCTTACAAATATTTTCCCATCCAATTGCAGGAAACAAAATTCCACCATCGGCCAAAATAGTCCAATTAGCTTTTCTATTACATTCCGCTATCAATATGTTTCGAGCATGATTAAGCTGAATTATGTAGTTCAATTTTTGGTCAAAATCCCAATTCAGGTTATATGAGTTTAATTCAAATGGCAAATGAATAAACGATTGCCCACTTGCCTTGAGTAAATTGATAATAGACGTTTCTTCCTCAGTATTTATAATCCTGTTAACAATCCAAAATTTTGTGCAATTCTCAAATTCTGGTTCATTATCTAAAATAAATTTGAGATTCAAGTAGGTTTGATTTTTACCGTGTCGAGGCGGCAAATCATTCCCAACAATTCTTCCTATACAATAGTGATTCATTGTGTAAAAAAGTTAGACGTAGAGTCTTCTGCAATCCAATGCCAAAGTTCACAAATCATAATTCCAATTATTGGTTAAATACTCTTTGGGTCCATGCATTCTGAAAAACGCCATGGGGATCCATCTTTTGTTTCAATGCAAGAAAATCAGACCACCTCGGATACAATTGGACGAAATTTTGTTGTTCAATGATAAAATACTTACCCCAATGCGGACGTCCACCAAGTTCAATTAGAATCGTTTCAATATCTTGGAAGTGATGTAAACTATCCAGTTGACTTCTGCAATAACAGCCAATGTGGCAAACATTCCGTTGATAAGACTGACTCAGCCACAAACTATCAGACCTAGTTATTCTAAGAGCGAAATTTCCGCGAAGATTTGGAAAATTCGATTTAAAGTATTTATCCAATGCCACAAGCGCTTTCTCGGTATTTTCTATTGGAATAGCGTAACCAAGAGACTTGTAAGTAAATTCAATTTCCTTTTTTTGTTGCAAAAAGCGTTTAATCCGAAAAAGTACGAATCTTAACTTCATTTTTAATTTTTGAAGCCTGTTCAATACTATGTCAGAATGGTAGCTTGTAAAATTGATAAGATATCCTTGATATGATTTCACAGCTTGTTCTGGCTTTTCATTTTCCTCAAATCGAGATAATGTTAGCGAAACCGACAAACCCAAATCAGGTCTAAATCGAACCAACGAAGGAGTAGTATTCAAAATATTAATGAGATGGCTCCTTTGCTTCCGAAAAGAATAGACTCTTCTAGTATCCAGCACAAAATAGCGGGGCACTATTTTCAATTCAACCTCAGTAAATACTCCCAAACATCCAAATGAAATTGGAACTGCATCAAATATATCGGGTTGATTTTCTTTAGTAAGTACTTGAACTTGGCCAAGTCCGTCAATCAATCTTACAGCCACTACGTTGGTCGAAAAATTACCCATTTCAGCACCTTGCGAATGCGAGCCTGTGGCTATTAGACCGCCAATTGTTTGACCGTTAACACTGCCAATCCCCTCCAATGTAAAACCCTCATCCCACAGGTAGTTGCAAAGGTCATCAATCAACAAACCAGGTTGAACAGTAACCGTTTGGCGATTCACATTAATTGAAATGATACCTGAAAATTTTACCATATTCAGACTAATGTGATTGGACGCAACCACATCAGGTATAGACTTTCCAGCACCTACCACCCGAAGGCTTGTACCTTGGTCAATACACTGTAGAATAACAGCAATAATCTCCTGCTCCGATTCTGGAGTTATGGTTTGCATTTGCCTACTAACTTAGTTCTAACACCGAATCAAACTTAACGGGGAGATTCTGATGGGATATGTAAATTATTGTTGTTTCTAACGGAAGGTTTGCAATTGCATCTGCCATCTTAATACACCAAAAATTATCAACTGTGGCAAATGGCTCATCTAACACCAGAATTTCGGAATTACTTAGAATTGCCTGTAAAAACATGATGATTTTGGTTTGACCTTTACTAAGTTTTTTGTTTTCCACACCAAGAACATGATCATACCCTTCACCTATTTGCTCAATAAAGGGACTAAACCCAAGGGCATCAACACGTCTCTTCACCTCATCTTTCGATAGTTTCTCGGTACCTAAAAATTCCCAAAGCTTACCAGTTAACATTAAAACTGGCTCGGTAACTATTCCAATTCTAAGGAATGATGGATTTATTTCCCCTCCATTGGGCGCCATTTTCACTTGGCCAAGAAATGGCTTGTAAAATCCTAGAATTATTTTCCAAAGCGTAGTTTTTCCCGCACCATTGGGTCCTTTTACCCATGTTCTACTGCCTTTTTTTATGAAGTGTGCTTCAAAAGATTGAATCTTTGAACTTGCTGGATACTGGAAAGAAAGTCTATCCCAATAGATGGCTTCCCAGCTTGTTTCTTTGTACTGTTCATTCTCGGTTGATTGACTAAAAAGAAGCAATTCCTTGATTTTTGAATACGATAAACCTCCTTGAAAAACTGCCGCATTCGATTGAAACAAGGACAGCAACAGCCGTTTAAACTCAAAAGAAAGTACCGTCCAAATCATTACCTGACCAACATTTAGATCAGATTTGAAATTCTTTGCTAAGAGCACAAAAAGCAAAACAACGATGCTTTGATTAACAAACGAACTGATACTTTGCAACGACCGAATGCTCACCATACTCTCTCCAAAAGCCTTCATACTCAAGTATAAATGATGTGCGCGATTGCCAAATAATCTCGTGCTTTTATAGTAGAGATAATTTGTCGAGAGGTTCAGAATCTCGCTGTTGATGACCTTACCACTCGCATGATGCACTTCAAAATTTTTCTTTACTTTTTTCAGTGATGCTTGATTAACTAGCCAAATTATCAAAGCTGCCGGAATGAATAAAAACGTCATCCAACCCAATAAATACGCTAATACAAGTACAAAAAGCACAAAAACAACCACACCGCTGACTACTTGACCATAAATTGCAGCACCAGCGAAACTGACATGTTCTATGGCAGTAGAAGTTACGGTCATTCGTGCAGATGCCCCACGATGCTCATTATCCGCAAGACCTGATTGTGATAAGTGATTTACAAAGGCCTGTCGAATAGTATTAACTCGATTATTCGACAATCTGAGCGATAAGACTTTAACTAAAAAATGAAACACGTTGAGCATAACAGCCCAAACCGCAAACAAATAAATGGATCCTGATTGCCCTTGAAGCGCGAAAGGAATGGCTAAAAGCGTAACATAAGCGATTGCAAATAAAAGAGAAACAACTACCTTACTTCTGTCTTTGGCAAAAAATCGTACAACTTCTAAATAAGTTTTTACATCCTTCATACGTGGCGCAATGCAGGTGGCGAATATCCCTAATTTTTCAAGAGATGTTCCAGCTAATGTAAGTTTCAGAAAATACAAAAAAATTCACTTCCATCACGTGACTTCAATCCATAATCAGATAACACGCTAACATCCAGAATACAGGATTCCAGCCAGCTCACCAAAATTGTAGATGAAGTGGTATTCAATACCAAACGGCTTCTTTCAAAAACCTATCTTTGACCCTTGATGAGTTTCGTTTATCCCGGGTTTCTTTTTGCCCTCGCGGCCATCTCCATCCCCATTATTGTGCATCTTTTCAATTTCCGAAGATTTCGGAAGGTGTACTTCAGCGACATTCGTTTTCTGAAAAATGTGGAAATGCAAACCCGCAGTCGCAATCAGCTGCGGCATTTGCTCATACTGGCATCCCGCATTTTGGCTATAATCTGTTTGGTTTTAGCATTTGCACAGCCTTTTATTCCAGCAGATGGAAACCGTGCCAGTTCGCCATTTGCGCAAGCCACCATATATCTCGACAACTCTTTTAGTATGAATGCCGAAGGCGAGCAAGGCAGTTTGCTCGATGAAGCCAAAGCAAAAGCGTTGGAAGTTGCCACCGCTTATTCCAATGGCAGCAATCTTCGGTTGTTAACCAACGATTTCGACCCGAAGCATCAACGCACCATGAGCTTGGAGGAGTTCAAAAGCGAGATTGCTGGGGTATCTGTCTCGCCTGCGGTGCGAAAAATGAGTGATATTACTTCTCGTGCCTATGCCGATGACAACGAGGGAAATGGGCACGACATCTTTCTAATCACCGATTTGCAGCGCAATGCCTCAGATATTGCCGAAGTGAAAATGGATACGCTTGCCAACATTTTCATCCTTCCTGTTGCGGCTTCGTCTGTCAATAATATCTATGTGGATTCGTGTTGGTTCACAAGCCCAGTGCGCCTTCCGGGGCAACCCGATGTGCTTATGGCGCGCATTCGAAACACTTCAGAAAATGCCATCGAAAACCTTACAGTTAAGTTGACCATCAACGGCACACAACGGGCTATTGGAACCTTGAATCTGCCCGAAAAATCGTTTGAAAACGTAGAACTGGCCTTCACCAACAATGATAGAGGAGTGCAACTGGCCGAGGTTCAAGTAGAAGATTACCCGATAGTTTACGACAATCGTTACTTGCTATCCTACAACGTGGCTAAGTCGGTAGCCATTTTGCACATTAAAGGCGAAGATGGGGATGACGCGATAAGTCGCCTGTTTAAGGATGATGCGTATTGCGTTTTTACAGAAACAGCCGCATCTGGAGTTGATTATTCTGCGTTTGCGCAGCAAAATTTCATTGTGGTGAATGGATTGCGAAAACTATCGTCTGGGCTAAATCAGGAATTGGCGCGATTCGCAAACAATGGCGGGCATGTGCTTTTTATTCCGTCAGAAAAAGCAGATAAAACCGCTCAAAACGAACTTCTAGCTACTTTGGGAGTTGAGTTATTCGCCTCAATAGACAGTGCCGCTATAAAAGTGGAACGCATCAATTTGCAAAGTGCGCTAATGCGGAATGTGTTTGTAGAATGGAACGAGCGTATCGACTTACCCAATGTGAGTAGCCATTTCCGCACGTCAACAAACGCCAAAAGCGGCAGAGAACCTCTGATGACCCTTGCCAACGGAGACCCTTACTTAAGTCGATATTCCACAGCAAAGGGAAGTGTGTATGTGCTTTCATCTTCTTTGCAAGCCAGCATGAGTAATTTTCAGCGGCATGCGCTATTTGTGCCATCGCTTTACAACATGGCGTTGAATAGCAGCGCAAATGGCGTTAGTTCTGAAACGTTAGGAAGCGACCAACTTATCCCAGTAAAGCTGATTTCTGAACGGAAAGAAAACCTCGCGCTTCAAGCCATCGAAAATGGCGAACGATTTATTCCAGAACTTGTGGTTCAAGGCGATTTAACGGGAATTATGATTCACGGTCAGGTTAAAAATGATGGCCATTTTCTGCTGCTATCCAACAAAGACACCTTGCAACCCGTAAGTTTCAATTACAACCGCTTGGAAAGTGCTTTGGAATATTACTCGGAAGATGAGTTTAAAACTTTGGCGGAAAATGTGGGGATAACGCAATTGGAATTCGTTTCCGAAAAGGTTGGAAACATTGCCAATTCCGTAAACGAAATTCAGGAAGGAAAACGACTTTGGAAGTTGTTTTTAGTGCTTGCACTGCTTTTTCTTGCCGCTGAAACCGTATTAATTCGCATCGTCAAATAGCCATGAGAATACTAATCCGCAACGCCTACATCCTAAATCCAGCTTCGCTGCATCATGCCACTAGTAAAGATGTGCTGATTGAGGATGGAATAATCACCAAAATTGACGCTTCAATAGAAGTTTTGGAAGTGGATGAACAGGTAGAAGGTGAAGGCATTTATGTTTCGGCAGGTTGGGTTGACCTCTTCGCCACTATTGGCGATCCAGGTTTGGAACATCGCGAAACCATAGCTTCTGGCTTGGATGCTGCTGCGAATGGTGGATTTACCAAAGTTGTGATTTCGCCAGATGTGTTGCCCACTGCCGATAGCAAAAGTGGAATCGAATATCTACTCAAGCAAGCTGCCGGCCACATTGTGGATGCCTTACCGCTTGGAGCCATAACTAAAAAGCTGCACGGCAAAGAATTGGCCGAAATGTATGACATGGTTAATTCTGGAGCAGCCGGTGTGAGCAATGCTAAACACACCATTGCTGATGCGAAAGTGATGCAAGTGGCCATGCAATACGGCAAAGGGTTAAACGTTCCATTTTACAGTTTTACAGAAGATGAACGCTTGGCGCATGGCGGCCAAATGCACGAAGGTGTGGTGAGCACCATGCTTGGCTTGAAAGGAATTCCCGCTTTGGCAGAGGAGTTGGCCGTTACCCGCGATTTGTATTTGGCGCGCTACACCGAATCGCCCATCCATTTTTCGCATATCACTACTGCTGGTGCTGTTGCATTGATTCGCGAAGCCAAAGCACAAGGAATGAGGGTTACTGCCAGCGTGCCAGCGCATCATCTTGCCTTGCTGGATGAAAGCACTCAAGATTTTGATAGCAACTATAAAGTTCAACCGCCCTTACGCGATGCCAGTCATGTCAATGCATTGTGGGAAGGATTGAAAGATGGAACATTAGATGCCATTATCTCCGACCACGAACCTTTAGAGTCTGAGGTAAAAACAATGGAATTCGGTCAGGCAAAATCAGGAATTACCGCCTTAGAAACCCTATTCCCAGTACTGTTAAAAGCATCTGCTGGCAGAATTCCATTGGAAGTTTTGATAGAGAAACTAACCACTGGTCCGCGTAAAGTTTTGGGATTAAAACAGCCGGTTATTGCAGAAAATGAGCCCGCTGAACTCACCTTGTTTGCCCCAGAAATGGTCTGGAATTACAACGAAGCCACCGCCAGTTCGCTATCATCGAATACTCCATTTTGGAATACAGAAATGGTAGGACAAGCCTTCGCGGTGATTAATCACGGAGCAATTGCATTCTCAAAAGCATAACGCATTTAGCACCGTTTAACCGAAAAGTAGGTTATGGCAACACTTTCGTTTTTGCCTTTAAATTGCTTGCATAGTATTTACAGAAAGCGGTAAGTCCGCACGCTGCGCACTTTGGGTTTCGAGCCACGCAAGTGTAGCGCCCATGTAGTATGAGCCAATGATGGGCCGTGGCAATATACTTTTCGGGAATATGTTTCACCAACTGTTGCTCTGTAGCCAGCGGGTTTTTTGCATTTGCGGTAAGTCCCAACCGCTCTGAAACCCGAAAAACGTGGGTGTCTACAGCCATTGTTGGTTTATCGTAAACTACAGAAGCAATCACATTGGCTGTTTTGCGCCCCACGCCAGGCATCTTTTGCAATTGGTCCACATCCGCAGGAACAACGCTCCCAAAATCATGCACCAGCATGTGCGCCATTCCAACCAGATGCTTGGCCTTGTTGTTGGGATAGCTCACACTTCTGATGTACTGAAAAACCTCATCCACCGAAGCATTTGCAAGGCTTTCGGCATCTGGAAACCGCATGAAAAGTTGGCGTGTCACGATATTCACCCGCTTATCGGTGCATTGTGCCGAAAGAATAACCGCTACGAGCAATTCATACGGATTGCGGTATTCCAACTCCGTTTCGGCAACGGGCATGTTCGTAAGGAAATAGTCAATTACCCGTTCGTAGCGCTCTTTCTTGGTCATGGGTGCAAAAGTCGGTTATTGCCCAATGAGAAAGTGAATTTCGGAAATTGAAATTTCGCATACGGCTTTCTAATTACCTTCACCGATGCAATGGATTACAAGAGAAAAAGGCGGCTATCGTGGTTGGATTATCTCCTCTACTCTATTCGAAAACGTGGTTTGTTGCGCACGTGTTTTATGGGCTATAGTGAATGGCGAAAAGAGCAGCAGCTTGGCATTCACACCTTTGGTACAGCGGCATCTAACCAACTTTCTATTGTATGTGATGGTGGCGAAGGAGGCCACTTATACCAACCTTCAAGTTCGGTTTTGTTTGGTAAAGCCATTGCAGCATTACCTATACAACCAGAAGATTCCGTTTTTCTAGATATTGGTTCGGGCAAAGGACGCGTGCTTGTGTTGGCAGCAGAAGCTGGATTTCGAAAGGTAATTGGCATAGAATACGCAGCTGAACTCTGCGATATTGCCCACGTCAATATTCAAAAAGTGCGCTCTCGGTTTAACAAAACCACCTTCGAACTGCACGAAGGCGATGCCATTGCATTTGGATTACCCGAGGATGTAAACGTGGTGTATTTGTTCAATCCTTTTGACGAAGCCACTTTGCTGCGGTGGATTGCAGTTATAAACCAACAAGTGAAACGAAGGGTGCATATCATCTACATGCATCCCGCTTTCCATGCTGCGCTAATGGGCTCCACTCCTGCCCTATCTATTGTGCATAGTTCGCCCGATAAAGAGTTTGTAATCTACTCCTTGGAGCCAAAAACTACTCCGCAGGAAGTTGCATAATTGCAGCTTGTTCCATCTGCTGCGCTAAAGTCCAACTATCAGTAACTGTTGTTTCAAGCCAAAGCTTTCCAGAAAGGCGAAACACTTGCGCATAAAGGCCAAACGTATCTTGAAACGCCCTTTCAACTTGCGAAACGGTCATATCGGCCGTAATCACCAAATCGCCACTGGTGTGTTTGGTGCGCAATGATTGCAATGAAGTATTGTTTGGAATAAGTTCACTCTTTTTTGAGCCTTTTCCCGATTGGTGTGGTGCAACAAAAAATTCAAGCTTCAAAAACTCAAAAGCTACCATAAACTCTTGTTTTACCTGATTGATTGTGCGGGTATCGTCAATATGAATTTTCATTTCGGTAAGTTGTTTGAAGTTTTAGCAAGGATAGTATGCCTTTGGGGAGCGCAAACTGACTATCACCATGAATAAAAATGACCGAAGTCACAGTTTCAAAACAAACCAGCAATCATGCTGTGAAAGAAGCCCTGCCAAAAAGATAACTTTGCCCAAAATCTATTCATCGCTGAATGTTGAACATCCTTCTCGTGCTTTTGGAAATTCTGAAATATGTGTTGCCCGCAGCTATTGTTGCCGCCACTTCCTATTTTCTAATCAAACAGTTTTTGGATGCTAAAAGCAAGCAAACCCTGCTGGAACTTCGACTAAAAAATAGGCAAGACCTTCTTCCTACCAAATTCCAAGCGTATGAACGTTTGTTGCTTTTTCTAGAACGTTGCGAACCCGCCAATCTCCTTTTGCGGGTGCATCGTCCTGGAATGAGCGCAGAATTTCTTCAATCCGAACTTTTACGCACCATTCGCGAAGAATACGAACACAATTTAACCCAACAACTTTACGTGTCTACACCAACGTGGAAAATGGTGCAAGAAGCCAAAGACGCCACCCTTCAATTGGTGCGTATTGCCAATTCGCGGATGGGAAAAACCTCTACAGGAATTGAGTTGAGCAGTGTGATATTTGAGATTATTGAGAAATCTGGAGCATCACCCACCCAAGGTGCTATTGATGCCTTGAAACAAGAAGCCCGCGAGCTGCTTTAACTACTCACCGCAACCCATTCCACGTTTTCACGAGCTGTTGCGCGGCATCAAACGGGCTCATTTTACCCGTATTCACCAAAGCTCGCAGTTCAGTTAGTTGGTTTTTCACCTGCGTTTGCTGCATTAACGAATGCAACAGTTCTTCTTCTATGGCTTTATCCAGCCATTGATTGTTCTGCTCCTTTCGGTGCTCTTCCAAATAGCCATTCAGCGTTATAAGTCGAAAATACTCGTCCATTTTTGAGGCAATCGCTTCGAAACCTTGACCGTTTATGGACGAACAACTCAACACTGGAACTGTCCATCCGCTAGGTTTTGCAGGAAACAAATGCAAGGCGTGATGGTAGGATGCTTTGGCTATAGCAGTTTGTGTGGCGTTATCTCCATCGTCTTTGTTGATGATTACCAAATCGGCCATTTCCATTATGCCGCGCTTTATGCCTTGCAATTCGTCACCAGCAGCGGCCAACACAAGCAGAATAAACATGTCGACCATGGCATGCACCGCTGTTTCTGACTGACCAACACCCACCGTTTCGATAAGGATGGTATCGTATCCCGCAGCTTCGCAAAGGGTTATGGTTTCTTTGGTTCTGCGCGCCACTCCACCCAACGAACCACTAGAAGGTGTGGGCCGAATAAAGGCATTGGGATGCGCAGAGAGTTGTTCCATTCTGGTCTTATCTCCCAATATGCTTCCCTTGCCGATATCGCTACTGGGGTCGACAGCCAATACTGCTACATGTCTATCGCTGTCTGCCAATGCTACTCCTAGCGTTTCGATAAATGTGCTTTTGCCAACTCCTGGCACACCGGTAATACCGATACGCTGGCTGGATTTAGCACTGCCACCACAACGACCAATGAGCTCTGCCGCAAGGCTGCGATGCTGTTCCAGATTACTTTCCACTAAAGTGATAGCACGACCAAGGGCAACTCTATCGCCTTGGCAAAGTGCTTCATATAGCTTGGGAATATCTACGCGTTGCATCTCTGCGAAATTAAAGGAAGGAGCGTATTGAATTCCAATCTAGATATGGTGCAAAAAGAAAGGGCGCGAAAATCGCGCCCTTTCCAATCAAACCGACTGTGCTGTTGGTTATTTCTTCTTCAATTCTTCTTCAATCATACCAAAAAACTGATCGAGTTTGGGCATAATGATGATGCGGGTTCTGCGATTGGCCGAACGTCCTTCTGCCGAATCATTGGGCTGCAAGGGTACATACTCGCTGCGTCCAGCTGCTGTCATTCTGCCAGGAGCAATACCGTAGTCTTTCTGCAAGGTGCGCACTAACGCAGTTGCTCTTTTCACGCTCAAATCCCAGTTATCCAACAAATCGCCTCTGCGGAAAGCAACATTGTCGGTGTGGCCTTCAATCATCACTTCCAAGTCTGGCTTGGCTTCTACCACTTTGGACACTTTAGCCAACACTTCTTTTGCCCGTGCATTAATCTCGTAGCTACCGCTTTTGAAAAGGAATTTGTCGGAAATAGAAACGAATACCACACCCTTCTCTACATTGATTTCAATGTCCTCATCGTTCATGCCAACAGCACCTTTGAGGCTAGTAACCAAAGCAATGGTTACCGAATCTTTGCGGGTAAGCGCTTCGCTCAACGATTTAATGCGCAAGTCCTTTTCTTGAATGTTTTCGAGCGATTTCTCCAAGTTTTCGGCTTCTTTTCTGGTCAATGTGGCCATTTCGCCCATGCTGCCCGTAAGCCTTTCGTTCATTTTGCGCAGATATTCGAGTTCTTCGGCTGTGCGCTTTTGCTCCGAAAGACAGCTTACCAATTCGCGCTGCGCACGGCCTAGGTCAGACGAATTTTTGTCGTACAACTCTTGCAAAGCTGCATAATCGGTGTCTAATTTTTTAAACTTCTTGGATGACACACACGAAGAAAGTGCCACTAGTGGTAGAATGGCTATTAACAAATACTTATTCATTTTTTGGATAAATTTATGACGAAACGATTTGTCGTTTCGAATCGCGAAGGTAATTGGGGGATGTGCCCCATAGGATGCGCTTAATGAATTTTAACTGAATTTTACTATACTGAATTTCAATACGATAGCATAGAAATGAACATAAGTAAAAAAGGAAGCAGCAGAACGCCCTAGCTTTCGGATAGCTAAGCGCATAGCGCCAATGCATTGCAGGCTAACAGCACGTCACGACACTGTAGCATCGGCATACCGAAACTCCTAAACCAATATGCATGTGTTTAATGGGTTTTATGAGGGGGTAGTGCTTTTTATTGATGCTCGGACAAGTACAGATATGCTTGTCCGTCATTGTGGGTTATTCCAAGGTCTAGTTCCAACTTTCCTTCTGTTCGAGCCTGCCTTTCAGACCCACACCAACTCCAATTGTGATTTTTAAGTTCGAAGCCTGCAATATATCCTGATAGTGTTGGATATAGATACCCACTGTCATACATGATACTGTGAAAGCCAAGTTTTGCCGTGGCACTGTCTTTAGCTAAATCACCTACAGGCTGATTGTCGACTACCAAATTTTTAATGTCCTGACCTGTTATGTTGTAAATCTTTACGGTCATATTCTGTCTTGAAGTTGTGACGTTCGAAAAACTGCATCCAACTAGAACAATTGAGCAGATAACCAAGAAAGGCAGAAATTTCAAGGATTTCATTCTATTTAGTTAATTACAATTTTTCACAAGAACTTAAAACGTCCCATTTAGCATTACCCCCAACGTTTCTCAGCTATCAAAAATAGGGTTTTCAAATAGTGATGGTATTTCGTTCATGTTTGACTTCAATGCATTAGCAGTAACTAGAAGATAGATTGCAATGATTTTCTGTCCCCTTGCCTGAAAGCTGTCGTCAACATTCTCAATAATTTCCTGTGTTAAGGGATAAGAAGAACAGTCCAACGTTTTTTGGTCGACTTTGGATAACCACCTCAGGTTTCTCGGTTTCCGATAGTCTGTCGCAATTTCGTGTTGCAGGCCTGCGGGTTTAAACCAGACGGCAGGAAGTGGCACGAAGTTCTTTTTGTTGTGTTTGATGGTGATTGATGGAAAGCTCCAATCTCCTTCGTCACTAAAGTCAATTTGAAATTTGTCGTTCGAGAAAGTCAGATGACGCTCATAGGCAATGTTGCTTTCAACAGGTCTTTGAAAGTCAAAATCAGACTTTAAAAACTCAAAAATCTCTCGGACTATTTCCTGACTTTCAGACTTCATTTTAACATTTGTACCAACCTTTCTCACCCCTTAAAAATACCGTTTATGTAGAGACGCGATGCTTCGCGTCTTTGTGCCAGATTAAGACGCAATGCATTGCGTCTCTACCATCCGCCCTGCCGCGCAGCACAGGAGTGAACAGATAAACCCGAATACTTCCCTTCGACAACCTCAGGGTAAACTCGCTCAGCACAGGCTCCTACGTAACAAATGAGACCCTATTTTTCATGGCTGGTGTTATAGGTAGTTTTTTCAATATTTAGCTGGTGTTCCTTTCAAATTATATTGGTTTCTTTCTTCTTGCAGATTGCAATCTTCAACGTAACGGCCTTTACTTTTTACAATACACCTAGGATGATTCAGGTAAATTTTTAGAATGTTTTTACAATCAGGGCTGTTTTCCAAAATGTGTATCACGTCACCAAGTTGCAAGGTGATTTCCGAACAATCATAAACTAGTTCTGCTTTAAGGTTCATGGAAATCATTCCGTTCCGCAAGTTTGCCATGTTCACTATGTGAGCTTCGAATGCAATCCGGTCAGTCTCTGTGTAAAGAATTAAGCTGTCAACGATATTCTCATCAAGTTCGGTGGGAATTAAAAACAGGTTTAGGTCTACAATCTCAAGCTCCTTACACCCTGCGTTTCTGAATGCGACTTCTGTTTTTTTGATTGTCAGGGCGCATGAGTCCCTAAAAACATTAAAGACTAGTTTATCCGCAAAGCTTAACGTTTGGCATTTAAGAGGGCCTGTGCCAATTGTCAAACTAATTATGATGATTAAAGCTCTCATTAAAATTACCCCCAACGTTTCTCACCTATCAAAAATACCGTTTTAGCTGCGTTCCTTCGATAAAAACTTAGGACAGGCTCCCCCCAAGCACAGGAGCGAACAGATAAACCCCGAATGCTTCCCTTCAACAAGCTCAGGGTAAACTTGCTCAGCACTGGCTCCTGCGTAACTGATGAGCCCCTATTTTTCATGGCTGGTGTTATCTAACATTATTTCATTTCTTCATCAACCCTTCGGCTTTTGCTATTTCAATTAGTCTGTCAAAGCTTCGATTGATATTTTTCAAGTCTGGATTGCTTTTCAATTGCTGGCAAATGCTTTTACTTTCGTCAGCCGAAACTTCTTCCGTCTTATACCTTTTGCGAAACTCCATGTACTCTTTGAACTTATAAATCTTCTTCCATTGTTCATCAATTTCTAAATAGGTGTAGAAATCAACGTTGCCTTTGTATTCGATATAGTAGCAACCAACGGAATGTCCCAAGTATTTGCCAGATATAACGTTGTCCGAAACCTCCTGAAAACCTTCACTTTTCAGCATTTTTGTTGCTTGTAGATTGGCAAACCATTCCTTGGCTTCTCTGCTTTGTCTTAGTTTCAGTCGAAAACCGTAAACTCCGAAAGCAACAAATCCAGCCCATATTAAAATGACTATTGAGATTGAAAGCGGATTCATTTCAAAATGCATCACAACTACCGCATACCAGTTCTACCATTTCCTTCCGCCTTTCGAGTTGAAGTTGCTAATGTATTGTTTTTCAAAATACCCTACTAAACCACTCCGCCTGCGGCACCCCTCCAAAGGAGGGGAATTTACGGATGCTTTGCGCCCCACTTATCCAAACAAACGGCTTGAAGTACTTAAAATGCTGACAAGGACGTTAGCTAATAAAACACAAGGGGCATAGCATCTTGCGGGGAATAAACTAGTCCTTTTTGTCCATGAAATAGACCACAATACCCACCAACAGCCCAAATCCTATGCCCTTGAAAACCAAGCGGATTACTTCACCTAAAACAAAGCCTTGAACCACAATATATTCGATAGATAAGGCTAGAGCCGCTACTACAGCGGTAATAAGTCCAGTTTTGATGTGTCTTTCCATTTTCAATCTTCCTTTTTCGTCCGGTTTGAAATTAGATGCGAAACGACTCCCAAGATAATTCCAACTGGCAACCAGCGCAGTAAGTCGTGTTGTAATGTGTCAACCGTAATTGGTGTGTCATAGTACATTGGTTCAAATACGCCCATAATAAGAACCATTAGGATTCCCCAGATGGGTCCAAAAATTAACCATCTGTATTTATTCTTTTCGTTTGATTTATTCGTCATTATGGCGTCTGGTAAGAATCAGTTAAAATTGTTGGATTTCAATTCCCCACCGTCAAAAATACACGTTAAAAGACATCCTATGGTGTTCGTGTGGTTTGGCCGAACGCTGGGGAAGATGAAAATCAAATGCTGAAGAGGTCGTCAAGTTCTCCCCCTTTGCGTTCGGAGTAATCGGTACGTTTCACATGTGTTTTCATAGCATTTTGGTTTTAGTTATTGGAATTTAGGTTGAGATTAAAATTCGATTCGAAATGCCCATTTTCCCCGTTTAATGTCTCATTCTTGGCAGAATGAGGCCTCTTATTACTTGGTTTTTGGCAGCTTTTTAGGTATTTAGTCGGGGTCTTTTTCGTTTTGGAAGAGCCCTTCCTTTTGTTGGAAGGGTCATTCCTTTTTGTGGAAGGACATAAAAACCATTTTTTCTTAGCCTTCCTTTTTTTGGAAGGGTCATTCCTTTTGTTGGAAGGGTCATTCCTTTTAGTGGAAGAGCCCTTCCTTTTATTGGAATGGTCATTCCTTTTTGTGGAAGGGTCATTCCTTTTTGTGGAAGGACATAAAAACCAATTTTTCTGAGCCTTCCTTTTTATGGAGATGTCCTTCCACAAAAAGGAAGGGCCCTTTATTTTGATTCGTATGTCAAAAAACGGAATGCGCAACACGAGTATGCGTAACAAAAAAGCGCCAAAAAAGCATGGGTACCAACCAGACAGAATCTGACTACGACACCCATTTTAGCACCAGGGCAATGTTTACAAAGCAGCTTAGCGTTGGCGATAAAGGCAAATATCTGCACCTCTACGCCCGTTGGGTAAATAATGTAAACCCCACCCTAAGCGGACCGTTCTCTCCCGTTACTACTACGGTGATTAGCTAATCCCGATGCTTTGGGATAAAGCCCTGCCCTGCGTACTAGCGCAGTGGTGGGGCTTTTTTTTTGTGTGTAAGTTGTCTGATATGATGCAAATGGATAATTTAGGCAAATGAATGGGACAAGGTGTAAATTGGGGTGATTTAGGTGATAATGTACTCTGCACATTTGTTTAATTATATTGTAGCCAGCCGCACATTTGGTACATTTGCTTTTGCCCCGACACATAAAACACACGCTTTGGCAAAAGCAAAGGAGGCAAATTT
>Ga0247843_1004834_pt1 | contig 19592 bp, 20 predicted proteins | sample LaCruzMarch2017__FD_192420 | JGI IMG/M metagenome (GOLD analysis project Ga0247843, IMG submission 192420) | Freshwater microbial communities from meromictic Lake La Cruz, Castile-La Mancha, Spain - LaCruzMarch2017_8m | ecosystem: Environmental > Aquatic > Freshwater > Lake | place: Spain...
ATTGCCCGGCCAAGGTTTCAATGTGGCCGTAGCTGGAGTGATAGAGAACGAGGACTTTAGTCATGTGAAGTGGCTCCTGGAGGGATGCACGAACTGTCGCGATCCATGTAACGCTTGCGACTGGCGCAGGAAGGCGAATAAAGCAGACGCATTGTTTCGCCGGATGTTCCTATGGATGCGATCTCGCTGGACCTGTTCGCCGTGTTCGCCCGAGTGGCCGAGACGGGGAGTTTCTCGCGGGCGGCGCGGGACCTCGGGCTGTCCAAGGCCACGATCTCCAAGCGCGTGGCGGAGCTGGAGGCGGCTTTCGGAGTGGCGCTGGTGGCGCGGACCACGCGTCGGGCGTCGCTGACGCAGGCCGGGGAGCGCACGCTCGTCCACGCCCAGCGCATCCTTGAATCGGCCGAAGCCGCCCGCGACGAGGCGCTGGAGGCGCGGGTCTCCCCGCGGGGGCGGCTGAAGATCACCGCGCCGATCACCTTCGGCCTGCGCTACATGGCGCCGATCCTGCCGGAGTTTCTCGCCGCCTATCCCGACATCCAGCTCGACGTGTCGCTGGCGGACAAGACGGTCGATCTCATCGGCGAGGGCTTCGATGCAGCGGTGCGGATCCGGCAGATGGAAGATTCAAGTCTCATCGCGCGCCGTCTCGCCCCGGTGCGCGCGCACGTGGTGGCGTCGCCCTCCTACTGGAAGAAACACGGCAAGCCGAAGCGGCCCGAGGATCTCACCGGCCACCGTACATTTCTCTACGCCAACCTCGCCTCGAACGCGGCGTGGCGGTTCGAGAACACGGGCGGCGAGAAGGTGACGGTGCGCGTGGAGAACGTGCTCGTTTACGACAATGCCGACTTTATCGAACCGGCCGTGTGCGCGGGACTTGGCGTCGCGCGCCAGCCGGATTTCCTGTGCTGGAGGGATATCGACGCCGGCAAGCTCGAAGCGGTGCTGGAAGACTGGGCCGCCGGGCCCGAAGGTTGGCTGCACGTACTCACGCCGCCCGGACGCGGCGCGCCGAAGAAGATGCGCGCCTTCAGCGACTTCATGGCCGACCACTTCGGCGGCGGCAAAGCGCCCTGGGTGAAGAGTCACCCCCCCAAAGATCAGCCGCCGCGCGCGAAGTAGAGCTGCTCGCGGCCGCGCTCGTCCATCAGCACAAGGTAGCCCGCGCGCATCTGCGCGGTGCGGGTGCTGGAGAGCGCGTCGATGAAGGTCTTCTCGACCGCGCGGACGTTGGCGTTGCAGGTCTGCTCGTTGGTGACCAGGCCGTTGAATTGCAGGTCCATGCCGACGTTCGGCGCGCGCGCGGTGAACACGCCGCAATCGGAGATGCCTTCGGCGCGGTCGGCTTCGATCTTGAGCGTCGCCGCCAGGCGCACGCCCTGCGGAGCGTCGCGCACCATCGCGAGGTTCCATGCGCCTTCGAGCGTCGGCGGCGGAGGGCCAGGCGGCGCTGGACGGGGCGGGGCGACGGCGACGGCCGGGGCCTGCGTCGTCGCGCAGCCCGCCGCGGCGAGCGCCATGGTCAGAGAAAGTCCGAGAGCGCGCATGGGCGTGTCCTTCCGAAAGCGTGCGGAAGGTGCGGCGCTTCTCGTTTCCACTTTGTTAAGGCGAAAAGTTACGCGGGCGCTGACCCGATCGAGGGAAAGCGGAATTGCACACGCCCTGAGTCTTCGGCTGTCACAGCGCCGTCATCAAGCGCCTTGCGCCATGCGAGATCGAGATAGTCCCGCGCCGACGCGGGCGAGCTAGACTGCGGCGGCTTCACAAAGCCCCGCCAGATCGCGACGCCGTCCCGGAAAAGAATGACTTCACGTTCCATGAACGCTTCGTACAGGCGCGCAGACGCGACGGCAAAGACATTCGCCGCGCCGGCGCACTTAGGACGCAATCACACCGGATCGTACGGGAACACGCTCGCGGTTGCGCCGACGTCGGTGTAGTTCGCCTTCATCGCGGGCAGGGCCTGCTCAAGCAGCGACGCAGGCGTCCAGCCCTCCAGCATGCCGAGCGCGCGCACGGGGCGCGGCTGGTTGAACAGGAAGACCTCGTTGCCGCGCACGGCGAAAATCTGGCCGTTGGTGTCTTTGGCCTGGTCCGAGCAAAGCGCCACGGCGAGCTGGGCCACCTGATCGGCCCGCATGGCGTTCTTCATCCGCTCCACGCGCTGCGCCGACGCCTCATCCTTGATCGGGATGGTGGCGATCATGCGCGTCCACGCGAACGGCGCGATGATGTTGGAGCGCACGTTCTTGATCGCGCCTTCCATGGCGATGATGCGCGAGAGGCCCATGACGCCGAGCTTGGCCGCGGCGTAGTTCGCCTGGCCGATATTGCCGATGAGACCCGACGTGGAGGTAAAGAGAACGTAGGCGCCGGACTGCTGCTCGCGGAAATGCTCGACCGTCGCGCGCGTGACGTTGAAGGCGCCGTGGAGGTGGACGTCGATGACGGCCTTCCAGTCTTCGATGGCCATCTTGTGGAACATGCCGTCGCGCAGGATGCCGGCAGGGTTGACTACCGCGTGCAGGCCGCCGAATTCCTTCTTCGCCTGCTCCACCATCGCGACGACGGCGTCGTAGTCGGTGACGCTGTCTGAGTTGTGCACGGCCTTGCCGCCTGCGGCGCGGATTTCCGTGGCGACCTGCTCTGCGGGGCCTGCGGAGCCTTCATCGCCCCCGGCGACTCCGCCGCCGAGATCGTTGACCAGCACCGCCGCGCCTTCCTTTGCGGCAAGAAGGGCGGTCTCGCGCCCGATCCCGTTGCCGCCGCCCGTGACCAGCACGACCTTCCCGTCAAGCACGCCCATTTTCCGCTCCCTCGTGAATTCGGCCGGACCATAAGTCGCCGTCTCGGGCAGGGAAAGACCGACGCCACGCGCGGCGACCGGGTCGTGTCGGCTCAAACCGCACGCGAGCCGGAACAACCGCGTCAGCGCGCCGTTCGCCTTTCAAGCAGCCTCGCCAAGGAATCTCCCGGCGTTCGGCCATTGTGATGCACAACAAGCGTTGGCGATCTTCGGTTCGCGTCGCCGAACCCAATCCCGTCCTCGCCAGTCTGCTGCTCGAGCAGTTCGGCGGTCCGGACGGCGAGTTGTCCGCCGCCATGCGCTATTTTTTGCAGGGCCTTGGCGAGGAAGCACCCGGTGGAAAGGACCTCCTGCGCGACATCGCAACCAAAGAGCTTAGCCACCTTGAGGAGATCGGCCGCATCGTCGCGATGCTGAACAAGGGCGCAAAGAGCCAGCTTGCGGAAAGTGCGATGGAAGAAGCGGAACTCTACCTGTCGCCGACGCGGCGAGGCGCTTCATCGTCGCGGTGGCTGTGACGTTTGCGATCACGCGGGATGTCCAGCTTGCGCTGGCCATCGGCGTGATCGAGCCGATCGTCCAGACGGTCGCCTTCGCGATCCATGAGCGGTTGTGGTCGATGGCCGGTACGTTGAAGGCCGGTACGTTGAAGGCCGGTATAATGGCGCCGCCGCCCGAGTGCGCTCACACCGCGCTCGGGTCGCTCCTCAATCAGGAGGTCAATTCCCGCCGAGGTTGACCGGTAACGATGTCGTCCAACCAAGCATAGTTCGCGGGCTTGATTTGCTCGCATGGCCTCGTACCTTCGCGCCCGTAGATGCCGACGGCGCGGGAGATAAGGACGTATGCGGGGACGACGCGGCGCGATGCGCTGGGCTAAGGTGGCGGCGGTGGGGTTGGCTGCAGCCATTATGTCGGGCACGCTCGCCTCAACGGACGTGTTCTACGCCGATCCGGAATTTCCCGTCCCTGACGGCTACTACCGTCGCTGCCTGTGGGACGTTGAAAAGGCTGCGATGTATGCCGCCACACCTGACGCGCCGCCGGTTTGCGAGACGGTTTCTTTTACCCGCAAGCCCGACGGGTATGAGGTGCTTCGCATTCTGGGACCCGAACACGATCTCACAGTAGCGGCGTCATACCGGGACGAGTGGCGCATCTTCGCGACACCCGAGGACGACGGGGAGGGGCAGTATGTTGTCTTTCGCAAGTATGTGGGCGAACCTGGTCACTGGTCGATTGAACGACTTTCGGCCCCGGGGCCGCAGGACTACCTCTTCCTCATGTCGGATGATCGCTGCCACCGGATGAACGGCGCGGCGCGGCAATACATGCAGGACAAGGGCTTCATCACACGCATTGACCGCACGCGCGGGGAAAACCGCGATCTGTGTTTCGTGCGCGAAGACGCGGCCTCCTTGAACGAGATACGCAAGGCTGGCGATGCGTGGCATGGACAGCACCGGTTCGCGTGGGTGTTCTTCCAGCGCAAGCCCAGACGTTGATCACACCGTGCGCGCAAAGAACATCGTGCAGGGATTGCCCGGCTCGTTGTGCGGCTCCGAAGGCAGGAAGCCGAAGCTCTCGTAGAGCCGGATCGCGTGGCCCATGCTCGCGTGGGTGTCGAGGCGCATGAGCTTGTAGTTGCGGGCGCGCGCTTCCGCGATGAGGCGTTCCACGAGGCGCTCCCCGAGCCGCAGGCCGCGGAACGCCTCGCGCACATAAAGGCGCTTCACTTCGCATTCGCCAGGACCGAGGCGCTTGAACGCGATCACGCCGGCGGGCGCCAGATTCACGCGTGCAAGGAAGAGGACTTCGTAGCGGTCGGGGAACGTCGCCATCTCGCCGGCGAAGTCCTGGTAGGTCACGTCCACATGATGCACGCGGTCGAGCATGAACACGTATTCGTGGAATAGGTCTGCGGCAGCGGCGGTGTCGCCTGCGTTTGTCACGGGGGCGATCTCAATCTCCGGACTCATGCCTTGCTCTCCGCATCCACCGTCGGCGCCGAGTTGCGCGCCTCTTCCAACACGCGATCCTCGAAGGTGTCGGCTTTCGCGAGTTCGGGGAAGAGCTTGATCCACAACAGCGAGGCGAAGAAAGCCGCCGTCCCGCCGATGGCTACGCCGAGCGCCGGGCCAAACAGCGCCCCCATGACGCCGGCTTCGAAGTCTCCGAGTTCGTTGGACGCCGAGATGAAGATGAAGCTCACCGCCGCCACCCGCCCGAGCATGAACTCCGGTGTCGCCAACTGGATGAGGCTCTGGCGCACTTGCACGGAGATCATGTCGGCGGCGCCGGCGATGGCGAGCATCGTGAACGAGAGCCAGTAGGAGGTGGACAGCCCAAAGACGATGGTCGCGAGCGCAAACACAAGCGTCGACCCGAACATCCAGCGCCCCACGCGCCGCCGCAAAGGATAGGCCGCAATGATAAACGCGGTGATCCCCGCGCCGATAGCGAGCGCGCCGCGTAGCAAACCGAAACCCGCCTCGTCGGCGTGCAGGATGCGGTCGGCGAACACCGGCACCAATGCTTGGGCGCCTGCAAGCAGCACGACCACGAGATCAAGCGAGATAGCGCCGAGCACGATCTTGTTGTTCCAGACGTAGCCGATGCCTTCCTTGATGAGTACAAGCATGGGCCGCGTTTCCGTCGACTCCCGCTTCGGCGCATGCACGCCCATAAGCGCGACGATGCCGATGGCGATCAGCATCGCGGCCGCGCCGAACGCGATCTGCGCGCCGGAGTGTTCGCCCACGCCGAACGCCAGCAGTACGCCGCCGATGGAAGGGCCGATCACGCTTGAGGTGGTGAAGGCGAGTGAGTTGAGCGCGATCGCTTGCGGCAACTCGGCGCGTGGGATGAGCGACGGCAGCAACGATTGCGCGGCCGCAGGCTGGAACGCGTTCACGGCCCCGCTCACCATCGCCGCCCCGAAGATGACCGTGACCATTGTCGCAGCCGGCAGGACGGCCGTCAGCACGCAGAGCGTCGCCGCGATGAGGAATTTCACCGCGTAGCAGGTCACCAGGATGAACTTGCGATTGACCCGATCCGCGAGCTGGCCGCCAAACAGCGAGAGCGCCAGCAGCGGCAGGAACTGGAAGAGACCCACAAGTCCGAGCGCAAGAACCGCCTCCCGCTCGCTGCGGCCTGCGGCGATCGAGAGCTGGTGGACATGCCACAGCAGCGCCGTCGTCTGGATCTGCCAGCCCAGCACATAGGTTGCGCGCGTCACCCAGAACCGCGCGAAGGCGCGGTGGCGGAAGATGGAGAAGTCGGGGAGGCGCATGGGGAGCCTGGACCTTGCCTCTGCATGGGCCCGCTCACAACCCCTGCAGCGGGCAGAAAACGGTGAAGCAATTCCCTTGCGATGGCGCGTGCGCTATCTGTGCCGGCAGGGGAGTTTCTCATGGCTTTTTCCGTCATCGCCCACCGGCGGTCCGTTTTGCTTGGCCTGCTGGCGGGAGCTTGCGCGCCGCGCCTTGCCGCGTCGCCCGTCGCCCCGTCCGTAGAGTGGCGCGCGGCTGGCGACGTGGCGCGCGGCTACGTCGCGGCGAGGAAGGTTTCAGGCATGAGCCTTGCCATCCGTCGCGGCGATGACCCAACGCGGTTCTTGCACTTCGGGACGCAGGCCTTCGACGGGCCCGCCGTCGATGAGCGCACGATCTGGCGCATCTTCTCGATGACGAAACCTATCACCGGCGTCGCCGCGCTACTGTTGGTGGAGGAGGGCAAGCTCGCGCTCGATCAGCCGGTGGGCGAAATTCTGCCCGCATTCGCTAAGCTCGATGTGCTGGAGAACGGCGCGCGTCGCCCCGCGACCAAGCCGATGCTTGTGCGCCACCTCCTCACGCACACGGCGGGCCTTGGCTATCACATCACCACGGAGAACGCGCTCGCGCCGCTTTATGCGGCGGCCGGCATCAAGCCGGGCGATCCGTCGCCGCCGCGCGACGGCGAACGCGAACCGCCGACATCGCTCGCCGATTTCGGCGATCGCCTCGCGACGCTGCCGCTGCATGCCGAGCCCGGTACGACCTACGCCTACAGCGTGAGCCTCGATCTTGTGGGACTCCTGATCGAGCGCGCGTCGGGTATGCCGTTCGAAACTTTTCTCCAGAAGCGCGTCTTTGAACCGGCGGGCATGGTCGACACCGCCTTCTTTGTACCCGACGAAAAGCGTGCGCGCCTGGCGATGAACTATGGCGTGGGCCGCGACCGCGTTGACGCGCTCGAACGCCCCGATGCCTCCCCCTATCACACGCCGCCCGCGGTCCCGTCGGGCGGTGGCGGGCTGGTGTCGACATCGGCCGACTATGCGCGGTTCAATCAGGTGCTGATGGATGGCGGCGTCATCGACGGGCGTCGCGTGATGCGCACGCAGACAGCGCGTCTGGCGCATTCCAACCTGCTGCCGCCGGGCGTGAAAGCGTGGGACGGCAATGACTTCGGCGCCGGCATGGGCGTGGCGAACGCCACGAGCGCCGTTGCTGGTCAGGAGCCTGCGGGCTCCTATGGCTGGGCGGGCGCTGCGGGCACAATCATGTGGAACGATCCCATGAACCGCCTCAGCGTCGTGATGATGACGCAGTTCATCCCGTCGCACGCGTATCCCGTGTGGCGCGAGTTGCGCGAAGCTGTCTATCGCGATCTCGCCGCCGCGCGCTGAGCCCGAGAATTCTTTTGACGACGCGCGGGCCCGGTCCTATACGCGCGGCCCGTTGGCCAAAAGCGAGCGCGACGGAGATGACGAGATGGGATTGCGACGCTGCCGACGACAGGCCTGAAACCTGAACGCGCGAACTGCTGTACGCGGCGCGCATCGTGGCCTCACATGCTTGTGTCGAAAGTCTCCGCCTCATGCCCTCCTGCGTTCTCCTCCCCGACGATCCGCGCTTCGACGCGTCGCTTGGCCACCTGCTTGACGCGGCGTTCGGGCCGGGACGTTTCGCGAAGGTAAGCGAGCGCGTTCGCGAATTCGCCGTGCTCGATCGCGCGCTGTCGCGCCTCGCGCTGATCGATGGCGAGGTCGCTGGCTGCTGCCGCATCTACCGCATCAATGTCGGCGCAACGCCTGCGCTTTTTCTCGGTCCGCTCGCCGTTGCGCCGAACGCGCAAGGAGCGGGCCTGGGGCAAGACCTGGTCGGCGCTTCTCTGAACGCGTCCGAGACGTCGGGTTGCGGCGGGGTCATCGTCGTCGGTCAGCCGTGGATGTTTGCGCCGTTCGGTTTCAGCGAAGTACCGCGCGACCGCGTCATCATGCCGGGGCCGGTGGAAAATCGCCGCTTCCAGTGGCGCGCGCTCGCGGCAGGCGGACTCGAAAATCTCGCGGGACGGGTTACAGCGCCTCGCGCCGCCAGCTGAACAAGAGCAACAGCAATCCCGCGAGCGCCCACGCAATGCCGGGGCCGAGTGGTTCGGCCGCGGATGCGCGCACTGAGTAGGCGCCTTTGCGTTCGAGACCGATCCATCCGGCGCCGTGCGCGCGCGCATTGTCCTCTACGCGTCGCACCTCCGGGGGTCGCTCTAGGCGCTCGCCAGTGAACACGACCGCGCCGCCGGTCGCGTCGCTGACGGGTTTGAGGATATCGCCAGTCGCGTCGACGGCGGCGGCTTCCTTCGGGTTGAGCGGGCCGACTGCGGCGAACGCGCGCAGATTGCCCTGACGCGCTTCGTATAGGCCTTGCTCCGTCGTCGCGACGGTGGCGCGATACAAGCCGGGCGCGGACTCCACAAACGGCGTGCTGCGGCGTTCGCCTTTGGGATCGATGATCTCCACCGCGTTCGGCGCATTGCCGAGCGTCGCGCGCTCGGCGGTGACGCCTTCCACGGTCGCGCGTAGCGTAAGGCGTTCGTCTTCGAGTTCCGGCTCCTGCATCAGCCAGTGCGCGAGACGGCGCAGCAATTCCGCGTGCGGCCCGCCGCCGTCGTAGCCGCGCGACCACAGCCACGCCTGGTCGGACCACAGCTGTGCGACGCGTCCTTGTCCTGCGCGCCCAAGCACAAGCAGCGGACGATTGCCGACGCCGGAGAGAATGGTTTGTCCCGCCGATGCGCGCGCATCGATCTGGCGCGTCCAGCGACCCCAGTTCTGCGGATCGGGCAGGCCGCGCGTCACAGGATGGCGCTGGCCGAGCGCGGTCATCACCGGGCGATAGGTCTGGTCGACGATCTGTCCCGTGGGTTGTGACGGCAGGATCGCAGCCACCGGCGTCTGGAACACGCTGTCGTAGCCGGCGTCAGAGGGCCCGGCGACGACGAGCAATGCGCCACCCGCTTCCACGCGCTGCGCGATGTTCTCGAAATATGCCGACGGCAGAATCGAACGGCGGCGATAGCGGTCGAAGATGATGAGATCGAACTGGTCGAGCTTGTCGACGAAAAGCTCGCGCGTCGGGAAGGCGATGAGCGCAAGTTCGTCCAGCGGCGTAAGGTCCTGCTTTTCCGGAGGCCGCAGAATGGTGAAGTGGACGAGATCTACGCTGGGGTCGGACTTCAGCAGATTGCGCCACACGCGCGCGCCGGAATGCGGCTCGCCGGTGACGAGAAGCACGCGCAGGCGATCACGCACGCCCATCAGTTCGAAAGCGGCGCGGTTGTTGGCGAGCGTGATCTCGCGCGGTCCAGGTCCCGCTTCCACCACCACCATGTTCGCGCCGCGCTTGGGCGGGGCGATCTCGACCTTGAAGGGACGGCCCGCGATGGCGCTCGTGCGGCGCACGATCTGGCCGTCGATGCTCACGGTGATCGCCACGGCGGCGCCGGCCTGGGGATCGTCCACGCGCGCTTCGATCGTCGCGCGGTCGCCCACGATGCCGAACTGTGGCGCGGAAAGCAGTGTGAGGCGGCGGTCGCCGCGTGCGGGATCGCCGACGACGAGCGTGTGCACGGGTCCTAGCGCGCGGAGGCGTCTGAGGTCGTCCGGCACGTCTGAGATCTGGCCGTCCGTGAGCAAGATTGCGCCGGCGATGCGGTCGCGCGGCGCATCCGCAAGCGTTTCCTCCAGTGCGCCGACGATGGCGGTGCCGTCCGCGCCGCCGCGCACTTCGCGCACGCGCACGTCGAGGCCCTGTTCTCTGGAAAGCTGGTTGGCGAGACGTTCACCTGCCGCGCGTGCCGCATCCTTGCGGCCTGCGAGCGTAAGGCTCTCACTCTGATCCACGATCAGCGCGACGATGTCGGACGCCGGTTCGCGGCGTTCCTGCACATACATCGGCTGCGCAATGCCGATGATAATGAGCGTAAGGCCCAGCGCGCGCGACACCGGCGCCTTGCCGCCTCGCAGCATGTAGCCGAGCCAGAATAGCGCAGCGCCCGCGGCGATGACGAAAAGCCAGAGCCACGGCAGCTGAGGGTCGAACGCGATGCGTCCTACGGTCATCGTCGCCGCTCCGGATCGGGCGACTGACCGAGACGATCGAGCAGCGCGGGGATGTGCACCTGGTCGGCTTTGTAGTTGCCGGTCAGTGCGATCATCACGAGATTGATGCCGAAGCGCATCGACATCTCCCGCTGGCGTTCATCGACGCCGCCCTCCGCCCCCCAGGCGCTCGCCCAGTCGCCGTCGCCGACCATGAGCGCGGCCACGCCGTCGCGCGCGGCGGCGGAGGCGGGGGTTTCGGCGTAGATGCGGCCGTTCGGAAATCGGCCGGGGAAGTTGCGCAGCAGATAGAACGCCTTCGTCAGCACGTGCTGGCCGCCAACCAGTTCGAGCGGCGGCGCGTCGAGGCCCTGCAGCAAGATGGCCGCGGGCCGCTGCGGGCCGGGCGCGCGACCGCTGTCGCGGGTGTCGAGAAAGAGCATGCCGCCAAGGCGCATGTAACGGTCGAGATTGGCGAGCGCCGCGTCCGAGAGGCGCGTCGGCGTGTCGGGCGCGCGCCAGTAGATGAGCGGATAGGGCGATAGATCGTCGCGCGCGGGATCGACGCCGCGGGTGGCGGCGGGCTCTACCGCTGTGCGGTTGCGCAATTCCGTCGCGAGCGCATCGAGGCCGGACTTTGAGATGCGGTCGGAGCGCGCATCGCCGGTGACGATGAAGGCAAGGTACATTTCCGCCGCCGGTTGCGGCGCGCGTTGCGCATGCGCGTCATTGGCGATGAAGGCGAAGGCGAGCAGCACGGCGGCGGCGGTCGCGCTGCGGCGGAAGTCCGGCAGCTTGCCCGCAAGCATCAGCGCAACGAGCAGGTCGATCGCGAGCACGAAAATCGCAAATCCGAGCAGCGCGCCGCCCATCGGCTGCGTGCGGGAGGCGTCTAGGCCCGCGCGTGTGACGCCTGCGGGTAGCGCAAGCGCGTTCATGGCTTCATCGGCCTGCACCGTATCGATGGAGTCGGCGACGCCGCCGGCGCGTGCATACAGTCCGGGCGGCGTGGCGGGCGAGGCGATGGCTTTCGCGAAGGCCTGCGGCTGGATCATCTGCGCGTCCACATCGGGCGCGCCAAGCGCGCCGAAACCGTCGAGCAGACGTTCGGGCAGATAAGGCCCGCTGGCGTCGCCGCCTTCCGCCGCATTGTTGGCGCGCCCGGCGAAGGCGAGCGTGCGCTTCAGCATTTCCACATAGAGCCCCGAGAGCGCGAGGTCGGACCATTCCGGCCCCGCCGTCACGTGAAAGAGAACGATGAGCCCTTTGCCGCGCGGCGCTGCGGTGACGACCGGCGCGCCGTCGGCGAGACGCGCCCACACGCGCGCTTCACGCTCCGATGCCGGCTCGCCGAGCACCTGGCGGCGCACCGCCACATCCGGCGGCGGCGTGAGGCCGAAGAAGGGACTGTCCTGCGCGAAGGCCTGCAGCGCCTGCGGCTTTTCCCACGCGAGCGCGCCGCCCAGCGTTCGCGAACCGGGACGCAGTCGCACGGGCAGCAGATCGTCGGCGTCGTTGGCGAGGCGCGGGCCGGCGAAACGCACCAGCAATCCGCCCTTTTCGATCCATTGTTCGAGGGCGGCGCGTTCGGGCGGCGAGAGGCGGCTCGCGTCGGGCAGGATCACCGCCTGAGCGTTCTGGTCGATGAGCTGGCGCACGCTGCCGCGACGCGGCGTGGCGAACGGCTGGATGGCGCGCTCGACATAGTGCAGTTCCGACAGCAGCGGTTGGCTCTGCGCGGTCTCGGTCGCGAGGCCGACGAGCGCGCGCCCCGAACCTGCCGGCAGGAGCCGCACCGCGCCCGCGCTCGTTTCGCCCACAATGCGCACGCGGGCGGCGCGCGCGGCGATTTCCGGCGGCAGCTTGATGCGGGCGGTTGCAGTTTCAGCGCCCTGACCGAACCGGAACTCGATGGCGCCGAGCGAGCGGCCTTCTAGCGTCTCCGCCGCGATCGCGCCGACATTGCCAGCGCCCGGCGCGCGACGGACGCTGGCGTCGATGCCCTCGGCGTTGGCGCTCGCGCCGACGACGGCCCGCGCGGTGCGCGGCGGCATACGAACCGTCACGGGGCCGCGCGCGATGAGCGCCTGCGCGAAGGCTTCGCTCGCGTCGTCGTTCACGCCGTCGGCGATCCACAGGACGCGGGCGAAACGGCCGGGCGTCGCTTCCAGGCGTTTCAGCGCGACCGCGCGATCCGGGCGCCAGGGTTGCGGATCGAGACGTGAAAGGCGCGCGCGGGCATCGGCGGCGGCCACGAGATCGGCGCCGCCGGGGGGCGTGCGGTCGGGCGTGGTGCGCAGCAATGCGACAGACTGCCTGGCGCGTTCGGCTTCAGCGATAGCGCTTTCGGCGGCGGCCTTTGCGGCGGGCCAGAACGGCGCGCTCGGCCAGCCGTCGTCGATGACGATGAGCGTGGGACCTGCGCCCGCAGTCGCCGCGATCGCTTCAGGCGCAAGCGAAGGCCGCGCGAATCCAAGAATGGCGAGGGCGGCTGCGAAGGCGCGCAATAGCACCAGCCACAACGGCGCGCGGCGCTTGGCTTCTTCTTCCGTGCGGATGCCGAGCAGAATACGCAGCGGCGCAAACATCACCTTCTGCGGCGCGGGCGGCGTCGCGCGCAGTAGGAATAAGAGCGCCGGCAAGGCGAGCAGCGCAAAGAGCGCGGCAGGCGCGGCGAAGAAGATGGGGCCGAGGGTCAACGCCGCTCTCCCAGAGCGGAGACGAGCATGCTCAATGTCGGCGCGGCGCTGCGGTCGGTGCGGTGCAGGACGGCGATAAAGCCATGCGCGGCTGCGACTTCGCGCATGGCGGCGCGGTGGGCGGCGAGGCGTTGGGCATACTCGTTGCGTGCGGCTTCGGCGCGGCCGAAGAGGGCGCTGCGTTTTGCGCCGCCCGGTTCCTCAAACAGCGTGCGGCCGCGAAACGGAAAGTCCTCTTCTGCGGGATCGGCGATCATCAGCAGCGCGCCGGTCGCGCCTGCCGATGACGCCGCGGCCAGCCGGTCGCGCCAATCGTCGGGGCTTGCGTAGAAATCGCTGGCGTAAATCACGGCGCAACGGCTTGCGGGCGTCGGCGGTTTGACGATGCGCGCGCGCGCGAGTTCCTCGGCGATCCGATCGACGGCGCGGGCGCCGGTGCGCGGCGGCGCGCCGCCCAGAACGCCCACACGCTCGCCGGCGCGCGTGAAGAGAATCGAGAGCGCGAGGCAAATCGACAGAGCACGGCGCTTCTTCGTCGGCCACGCGCCGTCCGAGGACCAGTCGAAGCCCGCATCGGGATCGATCCAGAACAGCGCCGTCTGCGCGGCTTCCTTTTCACGCTCGCGCACATAGAGACGATCGCCGCGCGCGGAACGGCGCCAATCGACGAGTTTCGCGCCGTCTTCAGGGCGGTGATCGCGGAACTGCCAGAACGCTTCGCCGGGCCCCGCACGACGACGACCGTGCACGCCGGGCGCAGCCGCAGCGAGCTTGCGCGCTTCCAGCAGCACGCCCGGCAGGAAGCCCGCGAGTTTTTCGGCTTCGGCTCTTAGTTTACTCGCGTCGCGTATCACGCCGCTTTCGACGCCAGGTCGTCCACGAGTTCCTCGACGTCGAGACCTTCGGCGCGCGCGCCGAAGGACAGCGCCATGCGGTGCACGAGCGCGGGACGCGCGAGCGCGACGACATCATCGAGCGACGGCGCGAGGCGCCCACGCAGCAGCGCACGCGCACGCACCGCGAGCATCAAGGCTTGTCCGGCGCGAGGCCCAGGTCCCCACGCGACATGCTGGTTCACGCGCGGATCGGGCGAGGCGCCGGGGCGCGCGGACCGCACGAGATCGATGATCGCGGCCAGCACTTTCTCGCCGACGGGCATGCGCCGCACGAGCTGCTGCAGCGCGATCAGCGAATGCGCATCGAGCACCGCCGTCGGGTGCTGTTGGCTCAACCCCGTCGTCTCGACGAGAATGCGCCGTTCGGTTTCGGCATCCGGGTAGGGCACGTCCACCTGCAGGAGGAAGCGGTCGAGCTGCGCTTCCGGCAGCGGATAGGCGCCTTCGTGTTCGATGGGGTTCTGCGTCGCGAGCACGTGGAACGGCTCAGGCAGCGCATAGGCCTGACCCGCCACCGTCACCTGACGCTCTTGCATCGCCTGCAGCAGCGCCGACTGCGTGCGCGGGCTCGCGCGGTTGATTTCGTCGGCCATCAGCAAGCGCGTGAAGATCGGGCCGGGCACGAAGCGGAAGCTGCGCCCGCCCGACTGGTTCTGGTCGAGGATTTCCGAGCCGACGATGTCGGCGGGCATAAGGTCGGGCGTGAACTGCACGCGGCCCCAGTCGAGGCCCATGACGGTGGCGACCGCCGCCACCAGCTTGGTCTTGGCGAGACCCGGCGCGCCGACCAGCAGGACGTGGCCGCCCGCCAGCATCCCCGCCAGCACGAGTTCCACCACCCGCTCCTGGCCGAAGATTGTCTTGCCGATCTCGGTCCGCGCGCGGGCGAGCAGGGCTCCGGCCCGTTCGGCCTCCGCCACCATCTGTTCGGGGTCTTGTACGGGGGGCTCGCTCATGTTTGCTCGCTCTGGACGCCAGGCGTGCGGCCCGCGTTCTGCTCAAGGGGAAGCTCCCCAACTGATGGGCGGATTTAGGGCCGAGAGGCAACGGGCAACATCCCGGAGGCTGCCCACAGCGTCCGCGGAAACGACGGGGCGGAACGACGGGGCGGACCGCTGCGGCGTCTAGGGCCTACGCGCTCCACCCCGTCGCTCAACAGTCCCGCCAGGAACATAGCAGAAACGCAGATCATGACCTGCCGTCCGACAAACCCCAACCCAAAACGAGCCAACCCAAAACGAGCCAACCCAAAACGAGCCGACGATGGATAGCAGCTCAACGCCATATGGCGCTGGATTTCCCCGTCCTGTCCCCGGGTCCGCTTGCGGCGGCGAGAGGGGAGAGGGCTGGCCGCAGGCGGAACGACTTACGCGCAATGCGCCGGCCACTCCTCTTTGCCCCCTGCCCCGATGGAGCGGGAAGGGATCGCGCACCGGCATTCGCAGTGCGTCCCCAACAGGCTTTCCGCCGCGCCCCCTTTTCGCAGAGCGTCGGCGCTGGCAGGGTCCCCCCCAATGACGACCCCCATGACAGTGGCCGATTTCATCGCCTCGCTCCAGCGGGAGGCCGGGGACAAGGGGCGGGCGCCGGCGCCGGTGGACCGCTGGAACCCGCCCGATTGCGGCAACAGTTTCATCGAGATCCTGCGCGACGGGACCTGGCGTCACGAAGGCGTGCGCATGACCCGCGAGAGCCTCGTGCGCCTCTTGGCCTCGATCCTGCGCAAGGACGAGGACGCGATCACCTGGCTGGTGACGCCGGTGGAAAAGGTGCGCGTGACGGTGGAGGATGCGCCGTTCTTGGCCGTGCGGGCCGACCGCGAGGGCGCCGGCCGGGACCAGACCATCGCGTTCACGACGAACATGGGCGATGTGGCCGTGCTCGGCCAGGACCATCCGCTGCGGGTAGAGTTGAACGACGGCGAGCCGCGGCCTTACGTTTTGGTGCGCGGTCGGCTGGAGGCGAGGGTGCTGCGCGCGCCGTTCTACGAACTCGTCGACTGGGCGCAGGAAGAGGCCACGCCCGAAGGGCCGCGCCTGGGCGTGTGGAGCGGCGGCGTGTTCTTCCCGCTCGGTCCGGCAGGCGCGCATCTGCAATGACGTTCGATGAGGATTTCGAGACGCGGCTGCGCACGCGTCTGTCGCCGCTCACGCGCCTCGACGAGGGCGGCGATCGCACGGATGTGAATCTCGGCGCCGATCCCGATCAGTCCGCGAGCGACTTCAAGCCCGCCGCCGTGCTCGCGCCGATCGTGCGCCGTCCGACCGGTCTCACCATGCTGCTCACCCAGCGCGCCAACCACATGCCGACGCACGGCGGTCAGGTCGCATTTCCCGGCGGTCGCATCGAAGCGCACGACGACGGCCCGATCGCGGCGGCGTTGCGCGAGACGATGGAGGAGGTGGGACTGGCGGCGGATTTCATCACGCCGCTCGGCGGTTTCGGCGCGTTTCGTACGGGCACGCGATTCCGCATCGTGCCGGTGGTCGGGTTAGTGGAGCCGGGCTTTACCTTGACGCCCGATCCGCGGGAGGTGGATGTGGTGTTCGAGACGCCAGTGTCGTTCCTCATGGATGTCGCAAACCACGAACTGCATGCCCGAGAGTGGAAAGGCGTGATGCGCGAATACTACGCGATGCCGTGGAATGATCGCTACATCTGGGGCGTAACGGCGGGGATGATCCGGGCGCTGTATCAGCGACTCTACGAGGACGACACCTGATGCCGCGTGGCCTGTTCATTCCCTTCGTGGCCTTCGTGCTGCCGTTTGCGATCTACTGGATCTATCGCTTCATCCAGCATCGACGGCAGCGGGCGCGACGCGATCCGTGGCCTGTGACGATCCTGTTTCTCACCGGCGCGGTGCTCGCCATCCAGACGTTTGCGCTTACCGCGCTGACCGAGCCGCGGGAAGACAAGCGTCCGCCCGATCCGCCCGCCATCACCAAGGACATGACATGACGACCCTTACAGGCGCGGGCTGGATCGTGGCGCCGGAGACCAAGGCGGTGATCGCCGCGCTCGACGCCGTGCGGCCGGGCGCGTCGCGGTTCGTCGGCGGCTGCGTGCGCAACACGTTGATCGGGCAGCCGGTCGACGACATCGACATCGCGACGCAACTGCTGCCTGAAACGGTTGTGGCGGCGGCGAAGAAGGCGGGTCTCGCCGCTGTGCCGACGGGCATCGAGCACGGCACGATCACGGTGGTCAGCAACCACAAGCCCTACGAAGTCACCACGCTGCGGCGCGACGTGACGACGGACGGACGTCGCGCGACGGTGGCCTTCACCGAGGACTGGAACGAAGACGCGCAGCGGCGCGACTTCCGACTGAATGCACTCTACGCCGATGCGGACGGCGTGGTGCACGATCTCACCGGCGGCGGGATCGAGGACGCGAAGGCGGGCCGCATCATCTTCATCGGCGACGCCGATACACGCATCCGCGAGGACTATCTGCGCATCCTGCGCTTTTTCCGGTTCTCGGCCTGGTACGGGCCAGGGCCGCTCGATGCGCGCGGATTGGCGGCGTGTGCGGCGCTGCAGGAGGGAATGGGTCAGCTCTCCGCCGAGCGCGTTTGGAAGGAGTTGAAAAAACTCTTCGCCGCGCCGCAACCCGCGCCCGCGCTCAAGGCGATGGCGAATACGGGCATTCTGGAGCGCGTGGCGCCAGAGGCGGTAAACGTGACGCGCGCGCTGCGTGTTGCGGCGATCGACGATGAGTACCTACTGCCCGCCGATGGTCTCCTGCGGATCGCAGCGCTTTTAACGGACGAAGACAGTGCGCGTGCGCTGTGCCGACGCATGAAGGCATCCAACGACGAACGCGCTCGACTCGTGGCGGCGGCGGGACGAGAGCCGCGCGTGGTGTCCTACATGTCGATGCGTGAACTGCGGCGCGCGCTATATGCGCTGGGCCGTCAGACGTTCGATGATCGCGCGCGCCTTGCGTGGGCGCAGGACCATCGCGCGCGGACGGGCCCGCAATGGCGTTCACTGCTTGCGTTGTCGTTGGGCTGGAAGCGGCCGCATTTGCCGCTGACGGGAGAAGAGGTGGCTGCAGCGGGCGTGCCGCCTGGTCCGAAGATCGGTGCAGTGATGCGCGAAGTCGAAGACTGGTGGATCGACGCCGATTTCCCCGATGACAAGCTGTCGATCGTGGAGCGCCTGAAGGCCGTCGCGCAGGGTCTCGCCTGACGCGTCACCACTTCGCTTCCGGCGGCATCGAGCTGAGGATTGTCTCTATGTTGCCGCCGGTCTTCAGGCCGAAGATCGTGCCGCGATCATAGAGCAGATTGTATTCCACGTAGCGACCGCGACGACGCAACTGTTCGTCGCGGTCGGCTTCGGTCCACTTCTGCGTCGTGCGCTTTTCGAGCAAAGGCCGATAAGCTTCGAGGAAGGCGCGCCCCACGTCCTGCGTGAAGGCGAAGTCTTTCGCCCAGTCGCCGGTGTTGTGGTGATCGTAGAAGATGCCGCCGACGCCGCGCAGTTCGTCGCGGTGCGGTAGATAAAAATACTCGTCCGCCCACTGCTGGTATTTCGCGAAGAGCTCTGCGCCGTGCGGGTCGCAGCGCTTCTTGTACGCCTCGTGAAAGTGCTTGGCGTCTTCGAAGGACTGATCGCGCTGATAATCCTGCGTGGGATTGAGATCGCCGCCGCCGCCAAACCACCAGTCTGTCGTCACCAGCATGCGCGTGTTCATGTGTGCGGCGGGGCAGTGGGGGTTGCGCATGTGCGCGATGAGACTGATGCCGCTCGCCCAGAAGCGCGGATCCTCCGCCGCGCCGCGCACGTTCTTGGCGAAGTCCTTCGCGAACTCGCCGTGCACCGTCGAAACGTGTACGCCCACCTTCTCGAAGAAGCGCCCGCGCATCATCGCGCCGACGCCGCCGCCCTGGTCCTGCGCGCCGTCGCCCCGCTTCCACGGCGTGCGCTCGAAACGGCCCGGCGCGCCGGGATAAAGCTCGGCGGGCGCGGCGTCCTCCAGCGCCTCGAAGGCGGCGCAGATGTCATCGCGCAGCGCTTCGAACCAGGTCTGGGCTTGCGCCTTGGCGTCGGCAGGCAGGGGCGTCGTCGGGGACATGGCTGGCTCAGAAGTTATGGAAGCCCCCTGTCTGCCGCATCGCCTCGGCGAGCGCCACGGCTCCGGCAACCCCAACGTTGAGCGACCGGACGCCGGCGGCAAGCGGAATGCGTACGACGGCGTCGGCCGCTGCGTAAAGGTCCGGGGGGCTGCCCGTGCTCTCGCGGCCGACCACCAGCGTGTCGGCGGGCGAAAAGAGGAAGTCATGAAGTCGCACGACGCCGTCGGTTTCGAGAAGCACGATGCGCCCGCCCGCCTGAGAACGGGTCGCAAGGAACGCGGCGAGGCCGTCATGACGCACGATCTGCGCCCGCGCCGTATAATCCATGGCCGCGCGCTTCAGCGCCTTGTCTGTCAGAGGAAATCCGCACGGTTCGATGAGATCGAGGGGCGTCGCGAAGCACGCCGCGACGCGGATCGCAGCGCCGACATTCTGGGGCATGTCCGGTTGATAGAGAGCGAGACGCACGTTAAGGGCTCCAGCCTGTCCGGGGAGGGTTGCAAGACCTGCGGCGACGCGCCGCTGGGTTGAGGTCTCCCCATTCCAGCCGTTCCGGGCAAAACCGCCAGACGCGGCAAGTTCGCCGGAATCCGGTTCAAGATCGAGGGGTCCGTCAGTGGCCGAGAGCGCTGTTTCAGCCCATGGCGGCGGTGGAGACGAACCCACCCGCCGCGACTTTATCTACATCGCGACAGGCGCCGTCGGCGCCGTCGGCGCAGTAGCGCTGGTTTGGCCC
>Ga0247843_1004835_pt1 | contig 19589 bp, 14 predicted proteins | sample LaCruzMarch2017__FD_192420 | JGI IMG/M metagenome (GOLD analysis project Ga0247843, IMG submission 192420) | Freshwater microbial communities from meromictic Lake La Cruz, Castile-La Mancha, Spain - LaCruzMarch2017_8m | ecosystem: Environmental > Aquatic > Freshwater > Lake | place: Spain...
GGTCCCAGTTGATCCGGAAAGCAGCCGCAGCAAACCAGGGTTTTGCCGTCGAGTCTTCGAAAAGACCAAATCCCGATTTGAAATCCCAGCTTTTTGGTTGCAGCTCCAGGATGCCAATCGCATCCGGTGTTCCCAGACTGATGAGCTGCGTCCGCTGCTCTTTCTTTAAATCCTGCCAAGGCGTCTCTAAAAGATGCCTGTTTTCCGCCACCATATTCCCCCGCAGGCACCCCACCACATCGTCCGGATTCTGAAGATAAACTTCATACTCGGGATTCTCCACTTCTTCCCAATCACACGCCTCATCACTTCCGCCGCATGCATCTTTTACGATCGTCTCTGGCGGTAAATCAACATATTCGATATCTTCCCACTCCCGAGCATACTCCCAAGCAAAGCACGCTTCCATCTCCCAAAATGGAATTTTTGAAAAATCCCACTCGGATCTCGGTAAGCAGTGCGCTTCTTTTGTAGCAGGCGTCATGGCGTAACATATATTATAAAATTGTATGCTACGCAAGAGAAAATTTTACTCCCCGCTCATTTTTTTTTGAGACTGCAAATCGATTTTTAGTCAGGATGACAGGATTGAAGCGGAGCGAAGGAAGACTGCCAAAAGTAGCCCAAAGGGTGAACGCAGTGAGTCAATTTCAGGAAAGGCTGTCTGTTTCATACGGCGCGCCAACACTCCGGCAAGGCGTGCCAACGCTCCGGAATGGCGTGCCAACGCTCCGGAATGGCGTGCCAACGCTCCGGCATGGCGTGCCAACGCTCTGGCATGGCGTGCCAACGCTCTGGCATGGCGTGCCAACGCTCCGGCATGGCGTGCCAACGCTCCGGCATGGCGTGCCAACGCTCCGGCATGGCGTGCCAACGCTCCGGCATGGCGTGCCAACGCTCCGGCATGGCGTGCCAACACTCCGGCAAGGCGTGCCAACGCTGCGCCACAGCGTGCCAACGCTCCGGCATGGCGTGCCAACGCTCCGGCAAGGCGTGCCAACGCCTCCGCACAGCGAGCTAATGCTCCCGCGCGGCATGCCAACGCTTCCGTCAGGGACGGGAAAAGGTCTGATAGATGGTGACACTCGCGAGATCACGATGACACGCGCAACCGAGCCAACAAATTCTTAGCAAAAAATTTCAGAAACTTTTTCTACCCCCAGCGGATGTCCGACCGGGGTTGATAGAGTCTGCCTCGAAATGATCACCAAAATTCTATTCGCCATCCAAGCAGCCACGCGCTGCTTCCGCCCGCAGACTCAATTCCCAAGCCGCTTTGCGCGGCAGAGCGAGTTTTTGTTCTGAGCTATGGAGGCCAACGCCTACGGAAAACCGAATCGGGATCGCGAATTACTGCGCTGCATCAAAAATCTCGCACCCGCCACCAGTCACTCGCCACGCGCCATAGCAGCGCCGCCACCACCACCACCGCCTTCGCCCTTCATCCTTCATCCTTCATCCTTCATCCTTCATCCTTCGCCCCTTCCCTCCCTGTTGCAGAAGATGCGACATCTGAGCTTCTATTTTTCAAACACAAACCCACAAACCCAAAGTATGAAACTAAAAACAATCCTCCTCTCAGCCGTCATCACCCTGCCGATCCTTTGCCCAAGCACCTTCGCGCAGGTATGCGATGACGAGGACGTCTTCCTCTGCCAACTCAGCGCTAACCCCTACGTTGCCGACTCCACGGCAAATAAGTTCGGCGCGTTCGGCAGTCCCTACAGCCCGACAAGTATCAACAACCCATACAGCCAGTATGGAAGCGCGTATTCAGCCACGAGCGTCTCAAATCCCTACGCCACCGAAGCCCCAAAGATCATCGCTGCCGACGGACAGTATCTCGGCAAACTGAGCGCAAATCCCTACGATCCGGATTCTGTTTCTAACCCCTACGGCAAATACGGCAGTTCCTATTCGCCCACGAGCATCAACAACCCCTATAGCCAATATGGAAGCCCCTACAGCCCCATCAGTCCGAACAACCCCTACGCCACCCAAGCTCCAATTCTGTGTGGCGATGACGAGTGAAATCTATCTCCGAATCCCATTGCCCGAAGCCGCGAAACAAGCTGAGATGCCTTCCATGCGTCCCATCCCCTCAACCCAGTAATACCATTAACAAAACCATGCCCAAAGCCGACTTCGCTGTCGATTTGATCAGCACCTGCGGAGAATCCGCGCTTTTTGGAGCGCTTCGAAAAGGAGGCTCCGAGCGCGTATCCACAGCCAACGGTCCTTGGCAAACTCATGTCATGGGCGTGTGGCATTTCGTAGCCGTCACCGGAAGTGGGAACATGTTTCAGACCCGCCAGTGGCACATCCCTCGCTACGAGATGGCTCGCGAAATGGCACAGAGGAAAAAAGTTTTCGATCAGTTTGGCGACCGCACCTCCTCGCCCATTGCAGGCGAAATAGCTGGCCTGCACATGCGAATGGCGAATTCAGAAAATTTGGCCGTCCATCTTCCCAGCGGGGAGGTTTTCGCCATACACCCTGCATTCACTCTCAAACTCCAAAGCGATATTCCCCTTCTCGAAAAGGCCCGGGAAAAAGTCCGGGAGCGTGACGGTGAGTTTTATATTCCTCGGCTTAACACAGCCGCAGGATATGCCGTCCAGTCGCCATCTCAATCTCTGGTAGAGGCCATTGCCTTTGAAAAAGCCACGCGCCCGCGCATGACAGCCGGCAATTTCGGCATCTACTCGGCCTACTGCACCTATCGGGATTTTGAGACCTCCATCCAAATGCCCGACTCAATGATTCGCGAACTGCTCGCGGGCCAGTTTGAATACGATCCCGAGGGAATCCCCGCCGAAATCCACGAGCTTTTTTTGAGCGCCCAGCACCGCATGCTCTCCCAGCCCGTTTGGGGCCGTGGTATCAAAGTGGGAATTGATGATGCCGCTTCGATTCTCGCTGAAGGTATCGCAAGCCTCACCCGCACGCAGAGAGTTCAATTTATCCTGATGAACGGCATGCACGCTGCCGGTCTCTTCCTGCCGCTGGCTACGATTCTGGGGCTTTGTGATTTCGACGAATACGCCAACCGCATGTGCCAGCATTTTCAACCCGACTCGCCCGAGGAGCAGGAACGCCGCAAAGAAAGCGCCTATATCTGCCTCTACGGGGAACTTGCTGGAAATTGACAGACTCTATGGAATTCCACGAACTACTCGAAAACGAAAAATTCAAGGCTGCCATTGGGCCGAAAAAGCTCGCCCGATACTCAGGCGAAGATGGGCAGGATTTAATGTTGGAGGATTTTGAAAATGAGGCGACACCCGTTTTCGTTTTGGAGGGCGAGCACAAAATGGGGATTTGGATTCAAAAATGGCACGGTTTTTTTGCCTGGTTCGATGCCGAGTGCGACACCAGTGGCGTTGCGGACAGCCTCGAAAACATCATCGGCGAATACCTATTTGAGTTTGAAAGCTGGGGTGCCAGCGACCCTGTTATCGGAAGATTCGAAGGATCAGATATTTCTCTTGAAGACATCAAGTCTTTTGCCGCAAATTTAATAGCAAACGAGGATGAAATAAAGATAGATGGCAAGGGCTACAAAAAAGTTGGCGGCAAACTTGTTGAAGTTAGTTAAGCCTTAGCGCTCTATGAATGTCGACTTTTCTGAAATCCTTGACGACCCTCGGTTCCAAGCAGCGATTGGGCCCCACAAATTCGAACAATACTCCTCGGATGAAGCAGGTCAGCAGATGCTCGAGGATTTCGGAAATGAAAGCCAAACCTTAATGACTCTTATTGATAAAGGGGGTGGCAATAGCTATGGATTTTACAAGTGGCATGGCTTTTACTTTTGGAACAACGCTCAGTCCTCAGACAACGGGGCATCAGACAACTTGGATGATTTGTTCGATGATTCTGTTTTTGAAACTCCTCCGGACCAAATCGAAATTGAAAGTGAAGAGCTGCCAATCGAAACCCTTCGCAAGTTTGCAAAAAATTTACTACAAAGGACAAACGAAAATTATGGCAGTGATGACGAAATTTGCATCAACGGCACAGACTTCAAGTTGGCTGGAGATGAGTTGGTAGAAGTTTGAATATGGAATTTCACGAACTACTCGAAAACGAAAAATTCCAGGCTGCCATTGGCCCAGAAAAACTCGCCATCTACCTAAGGGAGGGCGGCGAGAAGTTGTTTCACGAGGAATATTCGGATGCGCTCGACGATGATGGGAGTGTCGTTTTGGGAATTTATGTAGGCGCGCCAGAGGATGATTACTGGATGGATGTTCATGAGTGGAATGGGGTTTACATTTCCTGCGAACCTCTGCATGGCGAAAGCTATTGCACATCCACACTGGAAGAACTCATCCAAGCCTTGCTTTACATCGGCGAATGGAACTCGTGGAGGCCACCGGAAAGCACTGAGTTAACAAGCACTCATTTAAGCTTGGAAAAGCTCAAAGCTATTGGGTTGATTTTCCTGTCCGTGGAATCATCCACCGCTGAGGATGGTTGGGTGGCTCTCCCGTGGAATGGACAGCTTTTTTCCAGTCAGATTACCATCAACGGAATCACCTACGAACGCCACAATGGCGAACTGGTCGAGGTGTCGGAGTAAGTAATCCAACCAATGATTTCTAATTCAGAACACAAATACGGCTTCACTTTTACTGCAGCTTCTCTTCGACCGGAGCTTCTTGCCATTGTTGGCGAGCGTTATTTGCAGACCGGTTCCTGGGAGGAAACCAAGAAGGCTATTTTGGCTTCAAATGAGCTTCAATGTAGAACGGCATCGAGTGGCGTGAGATTGGAAAGAGAACTTCGGCAGCGTCTCCAAAGACTTATTGATTCCCAAATTCAATTGCTGGTTGATTCCGGATCCGATGTTAGGAATAGCCTCGCTTGGCTTGCCGCCGTTAAGCAGTCTTTGTTTCTTTTCGAATTTGCTGCGGATGTCCTTCGCGAAAAAGTCGAGCGGCATGACACTGTTTTGAGGGAATCCGACTATCGGCGATTTATTGACGAGAAAACCGCATTGCATCCGGAGTTACTGGATCTTACCGAGTCGACCTCTGCCAAAGTCCGGCGAGTTCTTTTGACGATGCTTCGCGAGGCGTCCATTTTAGAAAAAGGTGAGGAAATTGGATTGATTAGGCGACCAGTCATTCCTATGTCTGTGGAGGATTCCATTCGGAAAGATAATCCGGCTTGGCTCGCGGCCTTTCTGGTTCCGGAAGGCGAGATTCAAACCCAGTCACAATTTTCATGAATAGCCAGCTCGATCGCTTGTTCGCTATCCTTTCGCATCAAAGTTTCCTTTTGATGCAAGGGCTTGCGAATGAAGTCCCTATTTTTATCCAACCCTATGATGTCGCGGCGGAAGACAAAACGGCTTCTTTGATCCGGGCATTGGCCCAGCGCTTGCGCTCGAGTGGGATCAGGGTTGCGGAGGTGGACCTTTTTCAACTTCTGCTGGAGGAACTCAAAGAAGAACAACTTTTGGAAACCTTCACAGATCCAAACGAAAATTTCGACCGCCTTGATCTTCTTCGAGATCTGGGAAATTATGCCGACTCGAAGGAGCGCATCGTGCCTCGATTGGCTCGAATAATGGATGGGGAAGGAATTCAGCTAACTTTAGTTTCTGGTGTCGGGCATGTTTTCCCTTTCCTCCGGGCCCACACCCTCTTGGACTCCATCCAACCCGCTATGATGAGTCACCCATTGGTCATGTTTTTCCCTGGAGAATATATTCAAACTCCCGGCCTTGGCTCCCAGCTTAGGCTTTTCGGGAGCCTTTCTGCCACGGGCTACTACCGCGCCTTTAATCTCGACCACTACAGACCTGCCCACTTATGAAAATCGACAAACTCTTCCTAAAGGATATCGCACGCCCGATTGACGGGGTTATCAAAGCCGATGACGAACGCCATCTTGACATTGAGGTTGAGGAATTCGTTATCACTCGAGATGTCGGAAAGGCGCTTAACGAATTTGTTGAGCGCTATCTCGGTGACCCGAACGCCAATGGCGTTTGGATTTCAGGTTTTTTTGGCTCGGGCAAATCCCACTTACTTAAGATTCTTTCGCTTCTCTTGGATGAGCGCACTCTCCCCAGCGGCCGCAAGCCAGCGGATGTGATTTTACCGCATATTGAGGATGAACTCCTGCGCGCCGACATGGCGCGTGCCGTGAAAATCCCTTCGCACAGCATCCTCTTTAATATCGCTCAAAAGACCGACCATCGCGAGAGAGGAGAAAACACCGCACACATTCTGGAAGTCTTCATGAAGGTGCTCAATGAGTTGCGTGGCTACCATGGAAAGCAGGGGCATATCGCCAAGTTTGAATACGATCTTGACAAGAGTGGGCAACTCGCTGCTTTTAAAGAGACTTATTTACAAGTCAACGGCCGAGAGTGGGAAAATGATCGCGATGCGCTTTCCACGGCGCGAAGGAAAGACTTCAATAAAGCCTATTCCAAACACTTCGAGGTCTCAGAATCGGATGCTGCGAATGCATTAAACCAGATAAGAGACGAATATCGTCTTTCCATTGAGTTGTTTGCAGAGCAAGTTGATGAATATATCAAAAAGCAGGAAAGTGGCTTTCGACTTAACTTCTTTGTCGATGAAGTCGGGCAATTTGTAGGCCAGAATTCCAAGCTGATGCTCGATCTTCAGACGGTGGCTGAAAGCCTGGCGACAAAATGCGATGGGCGGTCTTGGGTATTTGTGACATCCCAAGGCGATCTTAAAAAAGTGCTTGGCGATCTGAAGAAGGAGCAGGGAGACGACTTCACAAAAATTTTAGGCCGCTTTCAAACCCGCCCAAACCTGACAAGCGCGGATGTTCGTGAAGTCATTCAAAAGAGGTTGCTTGCAAAGAAGGAAAGTGAACTTGGAGCGCTCCGCTTGATTTTTGAAAAAGAGGCCTCAAATCTGACCACACTTTTCCGTTTTTCGGACGACTCCGTTCAATACAAAGGTTGGCAGGCCAGAGAGGAATTCTGTGATCTCTATCCCTTCGCCCCTTACCAGTTCAATCTCTTCCAACGGGCAATCGAGCAACTCTCAAGACATGATGCTTTTACCGGAAGACACACTTCGGTCGGCGAGCGCTCCATGCTCGAAGTTTTTCAGAATGTAGCCAAGTCACTGAGAGATGAGGATGTTGGAGGTCTGGCCACATTCGACAGGATGTTCGATGGCATCACCGCGACGCTGCGGGGCGATATGCAGACATCCATCCTGCAGGCCGCAAAAGATTTGGACGATCCGCTTGCTCTCAGGATTCTCAAAGCTCTCTTCCTTCTGAAGTGGGTTCGCGAGTTCAAGGCCATTCCGCGCAATATTGCCATTCTGCTGATTGATCACGCCCAGGTAAAAGACAGCATCGCTCACGAAAATGCCGTCAAGCAATCGCTGGCCCTCCTGGCTTCGCAGTCCTACCTCCAGCAAAATGGCGAAGTCTTTGAATTTCTCACCGATAAGGAGAAGGATATTGAGATGGAAATCAAGGGAACCGATATTGACGATTCCCAGGTTACCAAGCTCCTCGCGGAAATCCTCTTTGATGACGTGGTGAAGTCGCCAAAAATTCGTTTCGAGGGTAACGGCCAAGACTACTCTTTTGCCAGAAAGCTTGACGACCAATTGGTCGGCAAGGATGCGGAGTTGACCCTGAACATCATCACTCCAGACCACCCGAACCATGGCGACGAGCGCACGCTGGCCGCCCAAGGCTCTGGAAAGCCCGAGTTGATCGCTGTGCTTGGCTCGGATTATCGCCTGATGGAAGAGGCTCGTCTTTACCTAAAAACCGAGAAATACGCCCAGCAGAATACGGGTGGTAATGCCGATGAGAGTCGGCGGATCATTCTGGATGAACGCAGAAGGCAAAACAGTAGCCGCCGCTCAAGCCTTCAGGCGCTTTGCTCTGATCTCTTCGTTCAATCCTCCATTTATCTCAACAACTCCAAGGTAGAGACTTCCTACCACTCGGAGGCCAAAACACGCTTCCACAAGGTTGCCCAAGAGCTTGTCACTTTTGCCTTCCCGAATCTTCGGATGCTCAAGGGGGCTTATGACGACAATTTATTGCAGAAGACGCTTCTCGATCCCGATGATCTTTTAACCGGGGGTGCACATCCTCTTTCCGAAGCCGAGCAGGAAATTATGAACTATGTGCAGCGGAACCAAGATCAAGGTGAACGGACCTCGGTCGAGGAAATGATCCGGCAATTCGGGCGACGCCCCTTTGGCTGGTATCCGCTGGCCGTCACCACCCTCACTGCACGCCTCTTCCGCATGGGCAAGCTCGAGCTTCGGGCAGCGGGAATTCTGGATGCCAAGTCCGCGCTCGACCACCTTGCCAACACACGGTTGCACGGCACGGTCAAAGCTCGGATTCAAGAGACTTTCGATCGCAACAAAATCGATGCCCTCAAATTGTTTCATCAAGAGTTCTTCGACCGTGCCAACGAAGGCACCGACGCTCGTAGCGTGGGACAGTCCGCGCTCGCGCAATTCGCCATCGAGTCCCGACTGCTCAAAGATCTTCTCCTGCAGACCGATCGTTACCCGTTTCTTGAGAAGCTCCGCCCTGTTGAGGAGCAAACTGCCAAGCTGGCCGATCGCGACTTTACCCACCTGCTGAACCACTTGGGGGATTACAAAGACAACCTTCTCGATGCGAAGGAAGACATATTGGATCCCATCAAAGTCTTTATCAACGGCTCTCAGAAAGTCCACTACGATGAAGCCATTGCCTTCCTGAGAGAGGAGGAGGCGAATTTCAATGACCTGCCGCCGGAGGATGTCCAACCTCTACGCGACCTGTCCCAAGCTGCCGCTCCTTACCGAGGAAATGTGGTGCCATCGGCCAAAGCTGCAGTCGCCACACTTCGCACCGCCATAGCCGATTTGCTCAATCAGGAACGGCAAAATGCCGAGTCGGTTCTCGAGGACCATGAGCAACGCCTGAGAGCTCTGGAGGATTTCGCTGCACTCGATGAGGCAGCCAAAGCCCAAGTTTTGGCAAAGTCCGGCGAAGCGCGCACCTCTATCGCTGCGGCCCGGTTTGTCACAGCCATTCGGGATCGCATCTATCGCTATCGCGAGACGGATTATCCCGCGCAACTGGCTCTCGCCGCCGATCTCGCCACCCCTGTGCCTGATCCCGTCCCCGAGGGTGAAAAGCCCGCACCACTACCGGCTCAGCCTACCTACATTCCCGCTTCGTCACTTCGCACGAAATGCAAACGGGCGTTTCTCTCCACCGAGGCAGATGTCGAGGAATGGCTCGCCGCCCTCCGTGAATCCGCCCTCCATGAACTCAAACAAGGCAAGCGTCTTAGTTTGTAACACCCAATCTTTTTTAGAATGAACACCTCGACTCTCAAGTCCTTCGCCCCCGCCGTCCGCACCCAGCTCATGGAGGCGGTGGGGAGGAAGCTCGACTACGTGCTCACCGCCGACACGCCGGATCTCCGCCAGGCCGCCGGTCAGGTGGCATCCCTACGCAGGGAAGCCGGGAAGAACCGCGCCGCGCTCATCGAGCGAGTGGCCTACACATGGTTCAACCGTCTCGCCGCCCTGCGCTTTCTCGATGCCCAGAGCTGGCACCCGTTCAAGGCTCGCGTCCTTACCCCCGCGACGCCGGAGGAAACTCAGCCGGAGATCCTTAAGCTCCTCCGCACCGGGTCATTGCCGGTGGAACTCCACTCGCACACTGATCTCAAACGCCTCAACGACCTGCTGGATGGCCGCCTGCCCACCGCCATCGCCGGGGCCGATCCCCAGGGCGAGGCTTACCGTGGACTTATCCTCGCCGCGTGCCGCTTTTACCACACCCTGCTTCCTGACGTCTTTGACAAGCTCAACGACGAATCTGAACTTCTCCTGCCCGACGATCTGCTCACAGCCACCTCCGTCGCCGAAGGCTTCCGCACTGAGATCACCGACGAGGACTGCCTGGAAACCGACGCCTCCGGCAAATCCCGCGCCAACGTGGAAATCCTCGGCTGGCTCTACCAGTTCTACATTTCGGAGAAGAAAGACGCCGTCATGGCCCGCAAGAGCGCCGTGCCCACCGAGGACATCCCCGCCGTCACCCAGCTCTTCACCCCGCACTGGATCGTCCGCTACCTCGTCGAAAACTCCCTCGGCCGGCTCTGGCTGCTCAATCGCCCCGGCTCCCGGCTGCGCGAGCACATGCCCTACTACATCGAGGGCGAAAAGAATGCCACCGGCGGCTCGCCGGACGACTTCCTCAAGATCCTCAAGCCCGAGGACCTCAAGCTCCTTGATCCGGCGTGCGGCAGTGCCCACATGCTCACCTACGCCTTCGACCTCCTATTCCTCATCTACGAGGAGGAAGGCTACGCGCCCACCGAGATCCCCGCCCTCATCCTGCGGCACAACCTGCACGGGCTGGAGATCTGCCCCCGCGCCGCCCAGCTCGCCGAGCTGGCCCTCGTCTTCAAGGCCCGGGAAAAGTCCCGTCGCTTCTTCCAGCCGGAACACCTCGTCCGGCCCCGCATCATCGAGCTGCGTAACGTGCGCTTCGCGGAAAACGAGCTGCGCGACTACATCCACGCCCTCGGGCTGGGCGACCTCTTCAATCAGCCCATGCTCCGGCTGCTCCACCAGTTCGAGGAGGCGAAGAACTTCGGCTCCCTCATCCAGCCGTGCCTCGACGAACGGGCCATCGCCGCCGCCAGCCGCGCCATCGAGGCGAAGGACCTCGGCGGCCAGCTCTTCCTGCGCGAGACACACCTCAAAGTCCTGCGCGTGCTCGAACAAGCCGAGGCGCTCACCCAGCGGTATCACGTCGTCGTGGCCAATCCGCCGTATATGGGAAGTGGAAACATGAACCCGTCCTTGAAAAGGTTCGCGACAGAGAATTATGAGCAGTCGAGAAATGACCTGTTTTCGATGTTTACGTGGCGCTCTTTCTCGCTGGGCGTGCCGCGAAGCTACTCATCGTTCGTGACGATGCACAGTTGGATGTTCCTGTCAGGGTTCGAGAAATTCAGGAAAAGTCTTCTGACCGAAAAATCATTTGTCACAATGGCCCACCTCGGGCCACGGGGCTTCGATGCCATCGGCGGTGAGGTAGTGCAAACGACTGCGTTTGTTTGCTGGAATTTTCCAAACAAGAAGTCCGCTGGAGCATTTTTCCGGCTTACTGCTGGAAATAGCGAAGCCGAGAAAGATGCTCTCTTTCGAGAGGCGGCGGCGAAGGAGAGTTCCTCAATTGCTTTCAGAGTTGGTCGCGAACATTTCTTGAGAATCCCTGGCGAGCCATTGGCCTATTGGGCTTCCGAGGCCATGTCTGCGGCGTTCACGCGCTTTGAAAACATCGCTACTCTGGGTGAAACTCGCATCGGTCTCATAACCGGAGAAAACTCGCGCTATATCCGCAATTGGCATGAAGTAGCTTGGCCAAAAATTGGCCTGAACCTTTCGCGACAAGAGGCGGCCAGCTCAAACAAGCGGTGGTTTCCGCAGTCAAAGGGTGGGGGATACCGGAAGTGGTATGGAAACAATGAAACCGTTGTTGATTGGAGTGCCGATGGCAAGGAGCTCCAGACCCGAATGCATTCATCGGGCGAACGAATTCTGGCCCACAATTTTAATTTGGACCGTATTTTTCAGCCTGCGATTACGTGGACTAAAATATCTGGCGGGGATTTTGCGGCCCGCTTGCAGCCTCACGGCTTCTTGTTCAATGACGCCTCCGCAAATCTCTTCATTGATTCGGCAGAGGCACGAATTGCTGTCTTAGCGTTTCTCTCTTCATGCCTTCCGATTCGCTTCTTGGAAGCCCTCAATCCGACCCTCAACTTTTTGCCGGGCAATGTTTCAACGCTTCCTTTTGTCCAACCTAGCCCTGCTAGAGCATCAGTCTTAGCAACCGAAGCAGTTTCGCTTGCCCGCGCCGACTGGGACAACTTCGAGACCTCGTGGGACTTCCGCGACCAGCCGTTGCTGCGGCCGGGGCTGAAGGGCGCGACGCTGGAGGCTAGCTGGCGGAATTGGGAGGCGCAGAGCACCGCCGCCATCCGCCGGATGCAGGAGCTGGAGACAGAGAACAACCGGCTCTTCATCGCCGCCTACGGCCTCGACGGCGAGTTGCAGCCCGAAGTGCCCGAGGCGCAAATCACCCTAGCCCGCGCCGAGGCCCGCCGCGACATGGCCGCCTTCCTCTCCTATGCCGTCGGCGTAATGTTCGGACGGTATTCGCTGGATGTTCCAGGCTTGGTGCTGGCGGATGCTGGAGGAACGCTCGACGATTATTGGCGCATCGTCCGAACAAAGTATGAATTAGGAAGTATGAATGATGAAGGGAAGTCAGCGGCCTCCGCCGATCCAGATTTCATCATTCATAATTCATCCTTCATCCCTGACCAAGACGGCATCATCCCCGTGCTCGATGGCGAGTGGTTCGAGGACGACATCGTGGCCCGCACCCGCGAATTCCTCCGCGCCACCTTCGGCGAAGCCACACTGCGGGAGAACCTCCGCTTCCTCGAGGATTCCCTCGGCAAGTCGTTAGAAAAATATTTCCTCAATGACTTCTACAGGGACCACCTCCAGACCTACAAGAAGCGCCCCACCTACTGGCTTTTCCAAAGCCCCAAGAAGGGCTTCAGCGCCCTCGTATATCTCCATCGCTACACAAAGGACACGGTCAACACCCTGCTCAACAAATACCTCCGCGACTACCTCAAGAAGCTCGAGTCCCGCATCGCCCATCTGACTCAGGTCGAGGCTACATCCACTGTGACCAAGGAAAGAACAGCCGCCCGCAAGGAGCGCGAAAAACTGGTCAAAGCTCTGAAGGATTGCCAAATATGGGAACGGGATACCATCCTGCCCCTGGCCCAAAAGCGGCTCGAAATCGACCTCGATGATGGCGTGAAGGTAAACTACCTGAAATTCGGCGAAGCCCTCGCTCCCATACCCGGCCTCGCTGCGAATGAGGACTAAATTTTGCCATGTCTGAAAAACGCATCACAGCAATACCGAGAAATTCTTAATAATCTCATGTGCAATAATCTATTTTTATACTCTGGCATGCTTTCGAGCAACAAGGCGAAACGCGGGCACGCCGATCATTTTTGCAATGAGAGTTGCATGCCTGGTCTGATTTGGGTTAATGTCAATATGTCAAACAGAAAATCATACCCACCATCGCAACCGTGAATTTATCCCCCAAAACACTCGTAAGAAGCGGTTTGTCCCGTTCCAAAGGAAAGCCGGTTAAAGGCGTTTCGACTTCCAATATGCCGCCTTGGAAAGGATTGTGCCAATCTTTGAGTGAACTGGGCTTCAAGCGCAGCTACCTTAACGGCACGATCTTGCCGTCTTGGTGGGATCCGGAGGTTGTGAAGACCCGCAACGGGTTCCTTGAGACGGTGATGTTGATCCACCGCCGGAGCGGCCTGCCATTGGAACCGCTTTTTTCCGGACACGCCGAGCCTGCAGAGGTCCAACCGGGCGTGCGATTTAAAAAGTCGAAAGGCGTGTCGGAAGACGCCGTGAGAACGGCCCATGTCATTGCCAAGCAAGTGGCAGAGGCGGTTGCAGCTAATATGCAGTTGCCGATTCCATCCGATTTTCCAAGCGCGGCGGATCTTCACATTAAGCTCAAGAGCAGGGGGCACCAGCCGTGGGTCACTTTGGAGGATTTGCTGGAATATTGCTGGGGACTTGGGATCCCGGTGATTCACACTTCCAGATTTCCCTCTGGGACACGCAAGCCGGATGGAATGGCCGTTCGCTCGCAGGACGGCCGCCCGGTGATCGTGCTTTGCAAGGAGAGCCAGCGACCGGCTTGGATGGTCTTCATCCTCGCCCATGAGTTGGGCCACATTGCTTTGGGCCATGTGCCTAAGGGCGGTGCGGTGGTGGATGGCAATTTGGAAGCCACCAGCGGCGAGGAAGAGGAGAGGCAGGCCAATGAGTTTGCTTCGGTATTGCTCACTGGCAAGCCCGACTTGGGCTTGTCTTCTCACAGCCCCATGCAGGCCGGCATACTGGCCAGTGCGGCGCAGCAATTTGCCCGCCGCTACAGGGTCAGCCCTGGCGTAGCGGCCCTGAACTGGGGGTTCAACACGGGAAACTGGCCGGTTGCAAACGGGGCCGTCAAAATCCTTGAGGGCAAACAAGACGCTTTGGAGATGATTCAGTGCAGCACAACGCGCGGCATAGACTGGGCCTCGCTCTCGGAAGATACCGCCGAGTGGCTGCAGTGCATGACAGGGGCTCTCAAGGCAAAATGACCCTGTCCCCATGTTTCATTTCCACGATGTTGACATTCTCCTCAAGCTGGCGGCTTGCGAACTTTTGGATGACATAACTGAACTGCTCGCCGTGGAAGAGGATGATCTCAAAGTGCTCTCGACAGCGATCTACAAGATTCGGGGGCTCGGCAAGAAAGGAACTTATCCAGCCCATGCTATCTCCGGGGCCATTCGTTTTTGTGAAACGCACGATGTGATTCCTGGCGTTGAAAACACGGCGAGTGCCGGAGCCTTGCTCGCTCTTGGCGACGGAATGGACCCTGGCGAAGTGATTTTGTTTTCGAGTGCCTTGGAAAACCCAGGTAGCCGCGTGGTCACGGGTGACAAGCGCGCCCTTCGCTGCTTGGGAAGCCTTGGAAAAGACCATGAGATAACTCGCAGCTTGCGCGGGAGAGTCGTGTGCTTTGAAGAGTTGCTTCTGCGAACCTATGAGAAGCATGGGTATGACTACCTTTGCCAACACGCCCATAGAGGTGCTGAGTGCGAGGGCACTCTTCGACTGGTCTTTCGCAGCGGGCTGGCCACCGAACACGATGAAGCCCTTGCAGGAATCCGATCTATATGGGTTGCTCTGAACCGGGATACGGCAGGAATCCTGGTCGCACGGGCTGGAAAACGGGTTTCGGCTGATTAACACGAGATTATCAATCCATGTCTGAAAAACGCATCCACGAGAGCTTGATCCACTGCTTCCAACGCCATCGATTTGTCTTCTGGTATGACCCAACGGGCGAATGGAGGAAGGCGTTCGAGAGTTACCTGCAGGATGGCGTGGAGAAAATCTTGGTTGGCGAAAATGAATTTGCCACCAAGGTGCGAATCCTTGGCGAGGGAGGCGGCATGGGCCGTTTCCTTCTCTACTTCCCCTCGGCCAGACCGGCGGATGGGGACAACTGGCTGCTGGATCTTTTACTTCAAGGGCATGAGTTCCATGCGGACCGGGCCTCGCTGGCTCTGCAAGAGGTAGGTCTGCCGTATGAATACCGTGCGTTGGCGGAGGAACATGTCTCATTCTTCAGGGATTCCAAGCGCGTGCAGGCTCTTAAGGAAATTGTCACGGCAGAAGACGAAGCCGCAGACCTCCGCCTGAAGATGATGGCTGTCGCGGCCAAAACGCCGGTTGAACTGGAGGCTCTGCTGCTTGATCTACTCAACTGCGATAGCGACGGGATTTTTGATCCGGTCACCGAGACTTTTGGGAGTTTCGGTTTGGTGGAGGCATTTTGGAAGGAAGTCGCTCGCCTCTTTGGCTATCAATCCGAAGTGCCATCTTTGGTGGATTTTGTGACGAGGCTGTTCCGGGAAGCCAATCCGCTGGATGTGGAAGTGCCGCAGAAGGCGCATTCCAAGGTTTTCCTGCAGCGTTGGAAAGACAGTCGCACACACAATGAAAGTTTCCGAAAATGGTCCGCCCGGTTGGAGCGCGACCTCCATGTTGCGGCCCGTCTGGATGCCTTGGGAGAGAAAGTGGATCTTGGCGATGCAGATGCCTTCGAGGTTTTCGACAAGTTTACAATCCATCGGTTGTGTCGGGGTTTCGAGGAATATCAGAAGGCGGACAAACTATTGGAGCTGATTCAAGATCGCAGGCATTCATTCTGGTATTCCTCTCATGAACACGGATATCTGGCCATCGCACAGGCCGTGGAACTTCGAGAGTTGCTGGCCAAAGCGGAGCTCTCCATGGGATCTGTCGATGAGGGGTTGCAGCGCTACTGCGCCAGCTGGTGGAAGATAGACCGTGCTTATCGGCGGTTTTATTGTCATTCCCGACAATATGGACAAGTGAATGTCCTCGAGAAATTGGTCGAATGGGTAGGGAAAATTTATCTTAACAATTTTCTGACCCCGTTGAGCGACCGTTGGAGCGACCAAATTCAGCGTTTGGATTCTTGGTCTTGCAGTGCACTACCACGGCAAAGGTCTTTTTTCGAAGAACATGTCAGGCCATTTCTCAGCAAGGGACAAAAGATTTTTGTGATCATATCGGATGCCTTGCGATACGAGGCGGCGGCTGACTTTGCGGAGAGATTGAAGTCTGAAAACCGATTTACTACCGAGTTAAGCGCTATGTTTGGCAGTCTACCCAGTTACACGCAATTGGGCATGGCCTCTCTGCTGCCCGGATCGGAGTGGGAGATTGATACCACCAGCGGTCAAGTGAGTCTCGACGGCCGAAGTTGCACTGGCACATCGCCTCGAAACGAGATTCTCAAGAAGGCTCTTGATGGCAAGGGCACGGCCATTCAGGCGGAGCATTTTCTCGAGATGAATACAAAAATCGAGGGGCGTGCTCTCATGAGGGATCACGAGGTGATTTTTATTTTCCACAATGTGATCGACAAAACGGGAGACTCGTCCACCACAGAGGCTAAAACGACAGATGCCGTGGAGAAGGCCTTTGAGGAACTCATCCAAATCGTCAAAAAAGTGGCCAATGTAAATGGCAACAATATGATTCTCACAGCGGATCATGGGTTCCTCTTCCAACAAGAGCCTCTTGAAGCCGGCGACAGCGCCTCTTTGCCGGACGCCACGGAGTTGACTTACCGAGATCGCCGGTTTGCCATCGGGCGGGGTATCGCTGAATCAGGTGCGAGCAAGGTTTTCAATGCAACCCAGCTTGGGCTATCAGGCGACTGGTCCTGTGCTTTCCCGGTTGGCCTCGGAAGGTTTCCGCTCCAAGGCTCGGGCAAACGCTATGTTCACGGCGGCTTCAGCCTTCAGGAAGTGGTGATTCCTGTAGTGCATATCAACAAGTCCCGTTCGGACGACACTGGTCGTGTATCCGTTGAGATCATCGGAATGCCAGCCAAGCTGACGACCGGCCAAGTGGCTCTATCAATTTATCAAGAGAAGCCGGTCACGCCCAAGTTGCTGCCCAGGGCGCTAAAGGTGGGCGTGTATACTTCCGATGGACAAGCAATTTCCGAGATCAAGGCTCTCACATTTGACTCGAAGGAAGAGGAAACAAGACTTCGTGAAACAAGCGTGGCGCTGGTGCTCTCCAAAGCAGCCGACAGTCAAAACAATACGACCGTGGAAATTCGCCTCGATGAAACCTTGCCTGGCACAAATCAAACAGTGCCTTATCGATGCTACTCCATCAAATTACAAAAATCCTTCGATACCGACTTCGACGAATTCTAAAGCTAATGACACCTCTCGATACAAAAATCCTCCAACACTTTGCCGGGCTGGTTGTCCGCAAGGACCTCACAAAAGCGGTCAAGGGAAATGCGATTGTCCCGAGCTATGTGCTCGAATATCTCCTCGGTCAACATTGTGCGACCGACGATGAGGCCTCGATCCAAAGCGGGATCGAAACGGTCAAAAGCATCCTTCAAAAACACTTCGTCCACCGGAACGAAAGCGAGCTGATCAAATCCACCATCAAGGAGAAAGGTCGGCACAAGGTCATTGACAAGGTCACGGTGGAACTCAACGACACCGCTGATTGCTACGAGGCCAAGTTTTCCAACCTCGGCCTCAAGCGGGTAACCGTTGATTCAAGCTACATCAAAAAGCACCCCAAACTGCTCGTCGGTGGAGTGTGGTGCATCGCCGATCTGAGCTACCAACCGTCAGAGGATCGCACGCAGGAGCCTTGGCATCTGGAAAGTCTCAAGCCGATCCAAGTCGCCCATGTGGACATCGAACAATTCCTCGCAGCCCGTGCGGAATTCACCACCGACGAGTGGATGGATGTGCTTTTGCAAACGATGGGACTCAATCCGGAGCTTTACTCCCGGCGAGGGAAGTTGCTTCTTCTCATCCGCCTCATTCCATTTTGTGAAAGAAATTATAATTTGGTGGAACTCGGTCCAAAGGGCACTGGAAAATCACATATTTACTCCGAATTTTCACCTCATGGGATTTTAGTTTCGGGAGGCGAAATAACTGTATCCAAATTATTTGTAAACAATTCCAGCGGAAAAATTGGCCTTGTTGGCTACTGGGATTGCGTATGCTTCGATGAGTTTGCCGGTAAAGACAAGAAAGTTGAAAAGAATCTTGTTGATATCATGAAAAACTACATGGCTAACAAGAGTTTCTCTCGAGGCATCGAGGCGCTTGGAGCCGAGGCCTCAATGGTTTTCATGGGAAACACCAAAAAGTCGGTGCCTTACATGATGAAGCACTCCCATTTTTTCGAGGAACTGCCCGACAAGTATATTGACTCTGCATTTTTGGATCGCCTGCACAACTACAATCCGGGTTGGGAGTCCAGCCCGCTTCGAAATGAGCTTTTTTCAGATGGTTTTGGGTTTATCGTGGATTATTTGGCAGAAGTTTTGCGGCATCTTCGTGGTCAGGATCTTGGAACAGCTTATCAGCAGTTTTTTGAAATTAATTCCGAGATCACTACTCGCGATCGGGATGGAGTCCACAAGACATTTTCGGGGCTGGTTAAAATTCTTTACCCTCATGGAAAATTTGAAAAGTCAGAGATTGAAGAGTTGCTTGCCATTTCACTCGAGGGCCGCCGGCGTGTTAAGGAACAAATCCTCAAAATCGATGAGACATTTGCGCCGGTCGAATTTAGCTATTTCACAAAAGATACTGGTGTAGAGAAAAAAATTCTCACGCCAGAAGAAATCCAATACCCCTCTCTCGCTCGCGGCGGCAGTGCTGCCCAAGACGCATCCGATGCAAATCCATCCTCAGAAAAACAGAAGCAAACGCCCGATTCATCACAAGCGCCTGCGGAGGCCAAACCCGGTCACTTGGTGATTCCTGAAAATAGCAAGGGTTGGAGCTACCGAAGACTTTTTGCAGAACACCTTCGTGGTGCCGAGAAAATTACAGTCGCCGATCCCTACATCCGGACATTCTGGCAAATACGCAACTTCATGGAGTTTGTCGAACTCGTTCACCAATTAACACCAGAAGGCGAAGAAACTGCGATACATCTTATTACAAAAAGTGATCTTGAGAAATGCGTCGAACAAGACCAGAACCTTCAAAAGATACTTGATTCTTGCACAGGATCAAGGGTTTCAGTGACATTTGAATACGACAATTCAGAAACTTTCCACGCTAGAAGCATCGCGACGGATACTGGCTGGAAAATCAGTTTGGATCGCGGTCTTGATATCTTCCAGAAATTTGACAATTCCATTTTCAATCTATCCTCAAGAGTCCAAGAAGAACGCCTAACAAGATCCTTGGAAGTTACTTATTTAGAGCCTGTCCGGAAACTCGCATCTCGTTTTCCGTAGGTTGTTTACCCTCTAAAAAATGTTGGGTATGAACAGCGATTTTGCTGTTCATACCCGAAATTGGCGTGTTATATTTTTGGTGTGAATTC
>Ga0247843_1004836_pt1 | contig 19587 bp, 21 predicted proteins | sample LaCruzMarch2017__FD_192420 | JGI IMG/M metagenome (GOLD analysis project Ga0247843, IMG submission 192420) | Freshwater microbial communities from meromictic Lake La Cruz, Castile-La Mancha, Spain - LaCruzMarch2017_8m | ecosystem: Environmental > Aquatic > Freshwater > Lake | place: Spain...
GGGACTTGCCATAGATCTTCCTCTGAAGTGTGGGTGAGAATTGCACCCACGCAGAATGAAAGATCTGGAAGATAAATCAAGAAATCAGAGGAGAAATGATGCTCAACTCCGAACTCGCTCTATTTAGGCGATGGACGCATCTTTCAAAATTCTGTGCCCTATCAGCCCACTTCCGCCGGTGGATCCCAAAGCCAATTTTGGAGTGATCACAAAGAATTTGGCGGTTTTTTAAAAGGAATCGAAAATGACGGAGCCCGAGACGTCGGACTTGATTATTTTGCGAATCCTTCTTTAGCGGCGACAGTAGACACTTCGATCATGGAAAGTTGCATTGCGCGGAACTTATCTCGAAGTGATCGTAGCTTCATTCAGGGCAGCAATCTGGTTGCGCAGCTCGGTTCAAGAACTGCGACTTCAAGGCAATTTCGGTTGGGATTTTCAGATTCCAATGAATTCAGTGCGCAGGAAAATAGTCTCTTGCCAGTGGATAAAGCGGGCTGGGATGGCTCCGAAGATCGAGATGTCAGCAATCGCTTTTCAAAAGCGGTGGCAGAAGTTGAAGTCACGGTTGGCAGCCAAAGAATTTCTGCTCAGATTACAAAAAAAACAGAGTTCGAAATGGAACTCGATTTAGGAATTGAAGCTGCCCTTGTGCAAGTTCGAACGAATTTAGCGGCCTCTCAGGCCAAGATCGACAATTGGGAAAACCTTAAAAACAATCCTCCGAGAGACCCCCAGCTTGAGAATCTACAAGATGAAGTGGAAAGGCGAGAAGATCGCCTTCAAACAGAACAAAATCGAACTCCCCGCGACGATGCCCAAATCGCAACTGCAGAAAATCGGCTCAATCAAGCCCGCGCTGATTTAGCCGCTTATCAAGCCGCAAATCCCATCCCGGACTATACGGGGCTTATCGAAGCCGAAGAGTTGGTTCATCAAGCATTGAATCTTGAACGCATTCGTCTTGAAAATTTAGCAGCAACGCCGCCAAAAATCGAAATCATCTCTAATCCTGTGGATGGGGAAAATGGCCGAAGAACACAGCCTCATCTTTTGGATTTTGAGGTGAAACTGACCAATACTTCCAGCTTTAAGGATGCGGCTGGTAATACCATGGAGCCTGTGATTCGGATCCAGGCCTATGATCCTACTTTTTATAGAAGTCGTCCCATTGGAAATGTGAATCCCAATCTTGTAAAATATATTAATCTCAAGGCCAATGGATTGGGAGTCATGGAAATTCCAACTGGTTTGAGTGCGACTAGTGGCAGTGGAACCCCCGCCACTGGAGATTTGAATTCTACGGATCTTTCTGAGCTGGATGAAATATGCGAAAATGCTCGGATCTCAACAAGCAGCAGTGCATTTGGTGGGGCTTCTTGGGATTACTCTTTTGCAGCGAACACAAGACACTCTTGGAATTTCGCAGGCTCCAATGACTCAGCAAATCCTTCGCCTTCGCCTTTGGTTTCTGAAATGATTTTTGATGGTGGTAATTCTAGAGCCGGAGTCACTGCCTTTCGCGTACAATCTATTGTCGGACGCTGTATTATTAGAGATTCGGCTGAGTTGATTGCAGGATTTTTGACCTGTGATGAATTGGTTATACAAGGACGATCAAAACCGCTCAGAATCATAGGGACGATCATTGCGAATTCAGTGAGTATTGACAGATCCGCATTTCTTTCTGGAATTCGTTGGAGTTCCATTTATCATCCACAGGCAACCTTGGAACTGCGTTCAGGCGGAATTTTAAAATCCTACTCTTCCAATGGCTGCGATTCGATGCAAAGTCCAGTTTGGCATCCGATACCTTCAATGACTGAAGTCGCAGATCGATACAATTGCAATGTCATTTCTTTAAGGGCAAAAGCCAATCCCTTTCAATGGACAACCGTGGATCCAGATTGTGGCTATGTTCCAGGAAACGCCACCTCGACCTGTAAAAATCGACTGATTCGCTTTTTTGTGATCGAACACCAAAGGGAGACTTCATTTTGAAACAGCGAAGACTCCGAACACAACAGGGTTTTGCAATCGTAGAAAATCTTTTGGCAGTCGCGATTGTCGCGATCGGCTCCTATTTTATTTTGACTTCAGCATCAGTTTTTAAACAAATGAGCACAACGGTCGAAACCGAATCTGCGGAAGACAAACAAGTGCTACAGATTATTGAAAACATTCGTTCCTCACCAGAGAGCTACCAAATTGCTTTCATTGATTCGGAACAAAGAGATCTTGTTCTCGGGGTGGATAAACTTCCTATGGCCTGGAGCAATCAAGTGGTGGCCACTGCGGAGACTTGTCCAGAGTGTCCCGGCCGCTTTGGTTTCATGATGCAGCCTTTTTCTGGGATGCGAGGACTTTACATCGTTACGCTGAGGATGACTCACAAAAGTTGGATTGAGTCATACAAAGATTTTGAATTTGTGGTGAGTCCCCGATGAAGCAGCTCAATTCAGCGAAAGGTTTTACTCTTGTCGAAGTCATGGTCGGAGTCGCACTCATGGGGCTGACATCTTTTGTTGTTCTTTCCAGCTTTCACAACACTGCAAAAATGCAGCTCAAATCGCAAGCTGCCATGGAACAAAGGATAGATACCCTTACGGGCGAGAATCTGCTTTTCGTTGATCTAAAAAATATCGACCCCTCATTTAATCTTTTGGAGCAAAAAGATGATCGCAGTCAGCGTTTCTTCGATTACTATCCGGATGTTCCGATCAAATTCATTCAGGGAAATTCCGGTCGGATCATAACGCTTTCTCAGCAAGCTTCGCGGGAACTTTTTTTTCTTGAAACCTATCCTTTAGGTGGACCGATGTTTCTTTATGACCCAGTGATGGCTTACTCAGTGGGTGCGCCGCCAGCTGACATGAATACAGCGGCGACACTGAACTTTGTATCTTTGAATCAGAACAGTTTGCTGGCAACTCAGAGACCACTCATGTGGCAAAACAATCGCTATGTTTTGCTGGACACTCCGGCAAGATTGAGACCTGCTCCGAATGGAGTCATCGATATGAGTGTGGCTCCAAGGTCACCAGCCTTTTTGGGCTATGTCAGCGACCAGCAGTTGCTGGAATCTACGATCGTTCAGACGAGAATCATGCGAACTCATCCAATCAGCGGAGTCCTTCTGGACTCGGCAGATAAATTTCTACGACTTTTGCCCGCAGCTGGTGGAGGAGTCCCTCTCGTTCGCTTGCGACCGGTCCGCTTGCTGAAGTATTCCTTTGAGCCACTGTCGGGGAATCAAGGGTGGGGACTCTTTCGCTCGATCTTAAAAGGGGATCAGTTTGAATCCCGAGTGTTGGTTGCCGATCAATTGGAATCAGTGACCTTCATGCGCCGGTCCATCAACGATAAGTTGATCGAGTTTGTTATTACTAAAAAAGAATCTAAACCTGGAGAACAAAAATGAAACGAAATCTAAAACCAAGCTTTAAATTTGGTCTTTTGTTTATCGTTCTTGGGCAAATCGGTTTTCTTTCCTTCGTTCAAGCTGCCTCAACGACAACATCGGAAGAAGTCACTGAAAGAAAAACCAATGTGGTTCCTCTGGCGGTGAGTCCTGGCTCTACGGGAGAGGCAATCGCCTCAGTTCCAGCCTCGGGCCCCACCAGCCGAGTCGGAACCAGCTTTGTGATGGTCCGAATTAACAACTCCTGCTTTGGAACGAATCTAAGAAGCGTTTCAAATCCCGTTTCGCCCGACGCAAGCATCGAAGCGAGTTTCACAATCGAAGCAGGTGGGCAAAATCAGCTGATCAGAGTTCGATATCCAGGAAACATTGTCGCTCTCACTCGAAATCCCGATGAAACGCCCCTCGAACTAGATGCCTCTGAACTGCCTGCGGGCAGCAAAGCCGTCGCTTATGGACCTACGGTGCAAATTAGTATACCGGTAACTTTTGCTGCTTCGCTCACAGTGGATGGAGGCATTGCCAGAACTTCGGATCGCCTCAAACTCTTAAGTTCTTCATTCAATCAAGTCATGCATGGCTGTCCAGATACCCCGGTTTGGGGACCTAAGTGGTCGCCCACTTACGCTTGTGGTACTTATATGGGTAAAGACGGACCACTCTCAGTTACTCTATCACCAGCTGTGGTGGCTCCAGACAATTCATCCATTGAACTTTCGGCTTCCTTTCCGAGGCAGAATGGGTTTTGCGGCGGCTTCTATTCACCACTGATGGTGTTCTTTGATGACCAGAGGCCAAGCTTTACCGGAGTTTCAGATTTCCCTCTGAATGCCGGAGGCAAAACCGCATGGCCAGAAGCTGGCGCCCCTGGGCACTTCTTGGCCCTGGATACGGATGGTGATGGGAAAATTAGATTCCGTGATGAACTATTTGGGGAAAACGGTGAATTTAAACATGGCTTTGAAGCCCTGAAAATTCATGATTCAAACAAAGATGGTAAGATCTCGAAGGCCGACAAGAAATTTAAAGATTTGCTGCTTTGGCAAGATGCCAACGGTGATGGCAAATCAGAAGTTTCAGAGCTAGTAAAGCTATCAGAAAAAATCGAAAGCATTTCCCTGAAATTTAAAAACAACATGCGACCCATCGGTCTTTCCGCGGAGGAACGCGAGACCTCCACGGCCACCCTCGTGCGTGCAAAAGGGAAAGAAGAAAAAGACAGTGACCATTTCAGATATTTGGTTAGCGCCTAAAGCGAAGTAAAGACAGAGCCAGACACAGCGCAATACACAGAGGCAAAGTTCTCACTGAGCTTTGCCAATCTTTTCACAATCGCTATTGCTGGCAATACTCCGCAGCGATTTTTGAATCTAGCTGAGTACGCAAGTGAATCATTTCAGTATTACGGGAGATGCATTCGCAAGGAGCTTTCCCGACCGCAGCAAGATGCCTAACTACTTTGGCAGGAATAAAAGCTGGCTCTGGCGACTTGCTAGGACTTGCCGAATTAAACTTCGCGCGGCAGGCACGAATAGCTAAATCAAACAATGGCTGTGGGCCGGCGATCATCATCTCACCAAATTTCATTTTGCTTGTGCCGACCCCAACTCCAGTGAGCATCAAATCACCGGCCTCGACGCGTTTTTCGATCTCGGACACCACTTCTCCAGACAAGCGACTCTTTACCCTCAAAAATCTTTGCTCATCGATTTTGGCTCCGGTGAACTGAGGATTTTTACTCTTTTGCTGATCCACAAAACGATTGTGCATCAGTATGTGCTGGTAAACACCTGCAGCGTAGTATGTGTTAACGAGATAGTCTTGCTCCACCAGTTCATTGGCAAAGTCAAAACCGCCTTTAGAATTCATTGCAATCAGAGTCGCCTTGTCCGGCTTAATATTTCGAAATCCACAATCCTCGGCTTTGCGGATGTGTTCAATTCCGAAGGGATCTTTTCCAACTTCATCGACCAATAGAATATGGGTTTTCCAGGTGATCAAATCGCCAGGCTGAATTTCTTTTTTCAGAGGTTGAACCTCAGTAAAGCAACTTTCGGGGGTATCGGTCACCAGGTAGCTCCGCGCCGGAGTGTTATCTGCCACTTCAGCCGTATGTGTTTTGTTCAGATCCTTATTCACACGAAGGCCTGCAGTTGCAAAAATCGAATACACCAAGCCAGAGCAATCCATCCCAGGATGTTTTGAAATTGAATTGGTATGGTCAAAGTTTCGAAACAAATCCAGCTCGATTCCTTTCGCTGGATCGGTCACTGCGTACAAACCCATGCCACCCCAAATATAGCTGGGTGGGACTTCGCAAAGGCTATTGCAGCTGCGTTCATTCATCGCTGTTTTCACCGACCCAGCTGGACACTGAATGTAGTACTGAGATTTCTGAGCTTCTTTCAAATCAACCACGAAAGAATTACTGCCCTTTGAGATCTCATTTCTTTTTCTGTCATAACCTTTCATCTCGCCGAGTTTCAAAACTTCATAAGGGGGAAGCTTCGATGCCCGAGGATTTTGATAGAAAGTATCCATGACCAAATCCGATGCAGCTCTAATTTTCTGGCCGCTAAAATGCTTCGCTTGAAAAGCCGCTGTAGCCTTTTCAATTTGTTCCTGAGAACAACTCACTGGAGGCAAAACGGGGGGCGCTGCTGCAATTGTTGTTTGAGGAGGTGCGCTCTCATGGGGCCCGCTGCTGCTCCCACCGGCGCAGCCTAGACAAAATGTTACTAAAAGAAAGTAATGAAGGAGGGTTTTTGAGCTCATGCTATTTTTGTTCATTCAGGTATTGAAGTGGAGATCTAGCTTTCAGTCCAGTCCAGTTTCCAAACAAGCTTGGCCAAATATTCGGCCATATGTTTGACCAGACGCTTTAGAATTTTCGCCAAATTCCGAAAGAGACAAGGAATCTTCGGCTTACTCTATCAGAGGAGGAATGCATGTCCACAACTCATAAAACCTACAAAAAGGGTGAGTTCCTCTATAAAGAGGGCGATAAAATATCGAATGTGATCTTTATTCAATCCGGTGGAGTCAGCCAAGTCCTTCAGCGCGGCAAAAAGATCATTGATCTTTATCAGCTGGGTTCCAACCAAATTTTAGGTGAAGGTGTGCTCATTGGACAACCAACTTTTCCAACTTCCGCCATGGCGACAACGGAAACCAAAACTTTGGAGATCACACCAGAAGCATTAAAAGCCTTGATTGAACCTGCCCACCCCAGCGTAAAACTGATGGTGAAATCGCTGGTCGATCGATTGAAAATGGGACTGAATGAAACAAAATCCAGTCGCCTTTCAGGGGATGCTGTGCCTTGTTCGCCCGAACAAGTGCCACAGGTTTATTCTGCGATCTATTACACTGCACTTCATAAAGGAGTGAAAGAAGAAAAGTCCACAAAGCTAACTTTGGATTGGCAAATGCTGCGCAGTTATTCACAGCGAGTGTTTGGTCAGTCCCCCAAGCGAGTGGAACAAGCTGCGCAAATTTTGGTGAAACTGAAACAAGCTGAATTCACGATGGGAAAAATTCCCGAGGATCCAAAGGGACCCGAAGTGATCACCCATGTGGTGTTTTATGATATTAGTGCCATCGAAAGTTTCTTTGAGTTTTTTCAGTACTACCATTACAAACCCGGCCGCGCGGATCTGGTGAAGTATGATGATTTTTGTGCTCAGCTTTTGGAAGCTTTTGTTATAGAAGGCGCGCTGCTGACTCCCAATCGCAATGGCGTGGTGAGCGTGGAATTTAATAAAGTCTCTGAGATGATTAAAGAAAAAATGGGCATCACCTTAAATAATGATCATTTTTCACGGCTGGAACAAAAAGGCGTTCTCTGTAAAAGGCGAACAATGGACGGCGGCGGTGCCGTGCTTGATTTCGAACAAAAAGAATTCAATTACATTTTTCAAAGTTGGAAGATCATTCGTGAGATCGACAAATGGAATGAAAAAGGTTTTGTCGATATGGATGAAAAAGATGAAAAGAAAACCAAAAAAGCTGGTGGTCCTGCTTGCCCTCAGTGTGCAGCGGAAGTGGTCGCTTCGGCAAAGTTCTGCCAAGAGTGCGGTGCTAAGATCGTGGCTGCAGCTTGAGGGCTTTTGCCCCCGAAGCTGTTCCATAATAAGACCTGCCGGCAAGTTGCAGATCTGTCTCCGTGTTGCCCAAATAATTAGTGTTACCGAAATGGCTCAGCTTGGGACGTTTGATAGATCTCATCCGCGCTCCAGTTTCATCTTGTCATTGTAGGCATCATTTTGTTTGTGGAATAAGGCCAGTTTCTCTTGAAGCTCGGCCTGAAGTTTAAAAGGATTCAGTGATTCTTTGGTTTTGCGAAGATTCTCTTTTACAGATTCCTCGACCTCTGGGCATTCCATAATTCGCTCATAGGGTGTTTTTGGTTTGTCGTACTTCTTCTTCACCTTCGCCCCCACGCGGTCTTTTGAGATCAGTTTCATCTGCGGCAAGAAGAAATTGTGCAAGTTTCCCCACAATTCATAGATCTCGTTCATAAGCGGAATCAGCTCAGGATTTTCGATGCGCACATGACCAAAAATACTGCGAACGAAGGTATTGTTCTTTTGCTCGATATGGCACTGATCATTTGATTTTCCGGATCTTCCGCGAGCCACATCAACTCCTTGGTTTGATTTGAACTCCTGCACCAGAAGATGATTCACATACTCAATCCCATTGTCAAAAAATAGACCCAAAAGCTTAAACGGAAGCTTCTTTGTTAGCTCCTGAAGTCGACCCACAACAAGTTCCGCGTTTTTCCCATAGGTCCCCATTCCCTTCGTCCAACCGCTGTATAAATCCGTGACCGATACCGTGTGACCGTAGGTTCCCCAAGTGTAGTGGCCGCAGTGGAGTACTGTGTCGGTCTCAATGTATCCTGGAGCGCTATAGCGTACGGACGGATCCCGAAGCCGGATTAGCCTTTTGATGTGGTTCTTGGCAGCGATGGTTCCGCTGTTTACTTTCCTCTGATAATCCTGCCGGGCTTCGCGGAGATACTCGTCCATTTGCGAGGAAGACATTTCCTGTAATGATTTTTTGATCTGATCGCCGCAGCTATATTGCCTGAGCCATTCCGGCAAAAGCGCACGCAGTCTTTTGCTGCATGGGAACCCTGATAGCCGCCATAGGATAACCAGATGACGTTTTTCAATGTCGTTATATTTTGGACGACGGCCTCGAGTTGGCCCATCTTTTGGTGGCGATATGGCTGACCGAAGTCGCCGAATCAAGCTCTTCCTGTGCATCTTCGGAAAGCCGATTCTTGGAAGCATAATCTCCTCAAGCTCAGTTAAAAATCGCATCCGCTCAAGTTTGGTTGCTAAAAAATTGTACTTCCACGAAAGCTGATAAAAAACTTCATCCTTGGTCGACTGATCCAACACTTCACCGCCATGTAAAGTTATGGACCAAAGCTTAGTACCTTTTTCGGTAACAGTAATTATCAGGCATCCAGCCCCTCCCCCCGCACCCCCCTCCAAATGCTGACCCATCTCGAGACTAATTTCGGTAACAGGAATTACCGGGCAATTCGGGGTGAAATCAAAAATAAAATGGTCACTAAATAGAATTAGTGTGCACTGCGGGGAGGGCCTTCAGTCTCTGACTTGAGTCTCCGCCTCCAGCAGGGCCGTTCGGATTAGCTGCTATGTAGGCTTTGGACTGTTGAAGTTGTTCAGGAGCGAGGTCTTTATTCTTCTTCTCACCAAACAGCTCGCAGCCATCGAAAAATATCAGAGCAAGAAATATTTGGGCAAAATAATTCTTCAGCGAAAAGAGAGATCCCCCTTCGTGAGCCTTTAGCAACATATTGCAATTACATTCCTAGGTGGAATGCAATCAATCCGCATCCGCCTCACCTGCTGCATCAACCGTATTCGATGTCTCGGAGCGAGGCAAATCCTGGCTGGACTCCAATTACTCTGCGAGCTTTTTTAGTTCCTCAAGTTTGGCTCGGACGGCAGGCGGAGTCACCTTCCCAAAGCTGCCATCAAGGTCCCCTCGAACCGAGTCTGAATATTCCATATAGCAATTTCGTGCTTGATCGCTGTGGGGGCGTTCACGAATGCAGGCTTCAAAATAAACTTCTGCAATATCACGTGGCGCGAATTCGTCCAGCGATTGGTAAGCTTTGGCGGCGACGTAAAAAAGAGTCGCGTTTTGTGGCGAACCTCCGCCAGAATCCGTCAGGCCGGCCAGAATTACGGGTAGGGCTCGGAAAGTATCGACTTCGCTCACGCGCTGATCAAACAGAGTCATGGCTTCCACCGCAGAACCTAGGGATTCATTTTTCCAATTCAGTAAAGATTTTTTCCATAGCTCTGCTTTATTGCGCAAAAACAGAGGCAAGCTAGAATTTCCTTCGATATTTATAACCACTTGCTGCGCGAGCTTTTTATTTTGCAAATGCTGCACAGAAATTTGCATTGCTAAAAAAGCGGCTCGCCCCAAGTAAGGGGGCTGATTCTGGTTTGTGTATTTTGCTTTCAGAATTTTTGCTAATTCCCCACTGGCTGCATTGAATTCCCGGCGAGAAAGATAATATTCAACTCGGTCAAAGGATCGCAGATCCTTAAAAAATTCTCCTTTCACGGCGGAGGCTGTATAATTTGGACCACCGCTCGCACCGATATGGCAATGCACGCAAAAGTTTTTGACACTCATTAGATAATCGCGCGCGAATTCTTTTCGGCCTTTAGAAAAATGAAATTCAGCTCGCTCCAGGCGCTCGGAAAATTTCCCGGCCAAATGTCGGACCGTCGGGTCTTTTTCTTCCACTGCAGGACTGTGGCGAAGATTTCGGGAAAGCCGAGCTAGGTTCTGAACTTTCTCCAGAATGAATTTTTGACTGACTTCATTTTCAAACTTCAAAGAACTATAAATATAGGGTTCAAGTGTGGCTAGCTCATCGCGCAGCTGAATCATGGAATAATTCAGGCTTTCAGGGGCGGCAGTCGCTCCTGAGTTTTGAGGTGACTCGGCAATACTTGCTGCTGCCGATTTTTTACTTGGAGCCCCGCAGCCGGTCAGGAGTCCCCCTACATGTAATAAAACAAAGCTAGCAGCAACAGAAATGAATAAATTTGATCTTAAGGTGTTAGGCAAGTTCAGCCTCCCAGATAATGTTCTTCGTTTTCCTTGGGCGTGGCAACTTCCCAGCCCAGTTCATAACGCAGCCGATAGGCCAGGGCCTGACGAGGTTCTTCTTCGCCGTGCACCAAAAAGGTTTTTTTAGGTGGAGCCCGAAATCCACTGCACCAGCGAATGATTTCATCACTGTCAGCATGGGCGGACAAAGAACTAATACTAAAGATTTCAGCTTCCACATCCACCAATTGATGATGAATCCGGATGTTGCGAAGACCATTTTTTAGCAATGCGCCTTTGGTGCCGGTCACTTGATAGCCCACAAAGAGGACCGCATTTTTTTCAGAAGGAAGTTTTGCTTTCAGATGATGAAGAACTCGGCCGCCATTCAGCATTCCCGCAGCAGAGATCACGATTTTTGGACTGTCATCCATGCATAGAAGCATGGATTCATCCGTGCTGTTCACTGCTTTAAACCGAACAGAATCCATGGGCGATGAAAAAATGCCTTTCAGAATTTCAGGCTGCATTTCATCGTCGTAGTGTTGATAAATTTTTGTCGCATCCAGCGCCATGGGACTGTCGACATAAACAGGGAATTTCGGAATTAGGCCGCTGGCTTCCAATTTTCTAAGAAGAAATAAAATTTCTTGGGCCCTGCCTACTGCAAAAGAAGGAATGATCAAAGTGCCGCCACGACCAAGCACGCGGTTGACGATGTCGGCTAGCATGTATTCTGGGTCTTCCGCTCCGTGACTGCGATTTCCATAGGTGCTTTCCAGCACCAGATAGTCGGTTTCGGTCATGCGGGAGGGCTCTTTCAGCAGCAAAGATTTGGGGGGTCCCAAATCTCCGCTGAATAAAACGCGGGCCTCATTCGCCAGTTCAATAAAGCGAGAGCCTAGAATATGTCCCGATCTTTCCATTTTGAACTTGAGATTATTTTTCAGTGGAATCCATTCGCTGTCTTTAACCACTTCAAAAAATGGTAAAGTCCTGCGCGCATCTTCTGCTGTAAAAAGTGGAAGGGCAGGATCAAAATGAGTGAGGCGTTTTTCATTTAGAAATTTTGCATCTTCTTCCTGCAATTTTCCCGCATCGGGTAAAAGTAATCGGCAAAGGTCATAGGTGGGTTCTGAACAATAGATGGGGCCTCGAAAACCCTCTTTGACCAGCAAAGGCAAAAGCCCACTGTGATCAATATGGGCGTGAGTCAGCAGCACTCCTGTGCAGCCTTTAAAGCCCAGCTGTGGGTCGCTCCAGTTCTTTTGGCGGATTTCTTTGGGGCCTTGATAAAGGCCACAATCCACAAGCAGTCGATTGTCTTTGTGTTCAACTCGAATTCGACTGCCGGTGACGGTGCCTGTGGCTCCGATGAACTGGAGCTTCATGCCTAAATATTTTCGAAAACGTGTTCGTGTTTAAAAAACTTTCGACCTTCAGCCACGATTTGGTTGTCGGTCAGTTTTTCCATGGCCTCGTTGCCTTTCACGAATTTTGAAAACTCGGGGTGATGTTTTTCCATATAGGTCGCAAAATGTTTACGGCCCATGCCGGGTCCAGCAATCAACCATTCAGTTTCTTTGACAGTCTTCAGTTCTTTGCAAAGTTCGCTAAAAAACTTTCCTTCATCACTTTGTTCGATGCTGTGATTTCGGCCCAGTGTTTCTGTGTGATGGCTTTTTCCATGAGCCGTCACGCGGTGAGCTTCTACGCCCCCTGGTTTTAGTTGGAAAATTTTTGCTTCTGTTGAATCCATCCAAATAATCATTGCAGACATTTTAGTTCCTTTCGTGACTCTTTTGCGAGTCATTCACTTATTGAAAATAATCTTTAAGGCTTTGCGGCGTTGTCTTCGTCTCCAAGCACGGTGGCAAGCACTGTGATCCCGCCGCGCTCAGCATGATTTTCGACAGCGTCGATCATCTGCTGATAGCTTGCGCCTTTCTCTGTTCCATTCCCTGTGCTGTTCGCTGGAGCTAAGCCTTTCATAAATCCAATCATCGCGATTCTGGCGTTGACCGAATTAAAGTGAAAGTAGGAAGGCAAACCATTGGCGACGATATCCAAATTCTTTGTTCCATTTGGATCGGCCGGAGTCGCCTTCAAACGGAAAAAAGGCAAAGTGTAGTAAGAGTAACTATTGCAGCCGCCCCAGTAGATGACTTGATATTCGTTCGTAGCTGAATAGTGTTCCGGCTGATACTTCAGCATGCGCTGAAAGTTTTCCGCATCAAAGCCCGATCCCACGCGAGAGTGACCGAACCAAGAAAAGAAAGCATCGTGATCTTTGGCATAGCTTTTCGCGAAAAGTTCCATCTGATCGACTTTGAAATTCGCGACGACTTTGATCTGCAGGTCCAGATCACCAAAACTTTTTTCGAATAAAGTCCCTATGCGAGAGTTACTACTTTGATAGCCCGGATATTGATCCATGGTGATCGGAGTTTCTTTCCAAGCCCTAGCCGGTGCAGATGGGATTTCATCCAGTCCGCCGGTACCACCCCTGGCTTCACCGCTGTTGTCAGCGGTTTCGCTCAGGCGCGAACCTTCCGTGCGCACCCATTGCAGAAAGTCTTGAAATTCCAAAGCACCAGCATCGTAGTCTTCGAAAGGATTTTTCTGCCCATCATCTTTCACATAACCAAAAGCAAAAGTCAGGGCCACTTTTTTGCGTTCGCCTTCAGTGCGAATCATCCGAGCGTATTCTGGATAGGTTTCTGTTTCTTGTTTGGTGTAACCAGCAATCTGCACCTGCAACATTTGATAGTGCACACCTTGAACTTGGTCACAGCCGTAACGATTCGGATCCCAGTAGTACCAGTAATAACCTCGGGTTTGATGATCGGGATGTGAATCCCCACAGCGTTTCCATTTTGGGGAAAAAGCTGCGCTTTCACTAAAAGGAAAGGGAATAGAAAATTGTGGATTTTGCAAAGCAATCTTATTCATGATCCAGCGACCGCGATAAGTGTAAGGGACTTCGGAATAGCCTTCTTTTTGAACGGCCTCGTCCCAACGAACATGAAGATCAAAAGTTTTTTGGGGACTACCCAGCTCAGTGTGCGTGAGGGGTCCAAACAGAAAAGCGAGGGTGGGCTCCAACTCGTATTTTGTATAGTACTGTTTTTGATCATCTGTTGCGATCTTCAATCCTTCAGCAGCATGTGCGGAATGAAAAATCGCCGTGAACTGCACTTCGACTTCCGAGCCTGATTTTGAATAGTAGAAAGGGCGCACTGAAGTTCGATCTGCAGCATTGGCAGTTTGAATTTGAAATCCCGCCATGGGGATTAAAATCGCGCTGAGTGCAGTGAATAACCAAAGACGGGTGGGGGAAGAAAACATAAAAAACTTCTTTCTATCGAATAAAAAGGGCCCCACTTCTGGAGCCCTTAGCAAAATATTACTTAATTTTTACTTCTTAATTTCCATGGCTTCTTTTGCAGCCGTGTTGTCCTGAGAAGCTACCGCAGGAGCATACAAAGGAATCTGTGGCTTCGCTTTTCCTTCTTGTTGATAAAGTGGAATCTGCGTAGTGCCAGCAACGCTTTTCTCAGCATTGGCTTTTTTAGCTTTGTGCGAAGCTTTTTTGTTTTCGTCGCAGGCCTGGGCTGCAGACACCTGAGCCAGCACCGCTACGAAAGCCATCGCTGCCACTAAACTTTTTGCTAACATTTTTGAATTCATAATTCCCCCTTATTTTTGGGATGAGTAGTAAGACCTTCGCCCCAGTTTGTTTTCATGTTTTCCAGAGCCTGTCTTACCACGACCTATCCACGAACATTCGCTCAATTCGTAAACTATAAAAGCAAGGTCTGGGCCAACAGAAGTACGCCCGATTGATTCGCCGAGCCAGTAAAGAATCCTTAAGAAGTCCCTCTCAATTGCTTGTCAGTTGGTCTCGTATGGGCCTTGTGTGGGCTTTTGCCGCACAATTGTCTTTGTGAAGTCCCAACTGCCTCAGCTCGCCTGGGACAATTTGTCAGCCGCTCTGTGGTGGTGCGAAAGGTCAAATTCGCGACTGGCCTGCTTACTGCACCACTGCCATCGAACTATAAAAAAAGGGGTTAAAATGAAACCAGTCTTAGCTTTGATTCAGTTCCTTCTCATATCCTCTGCATTGGTGTCTGCAAGCGCGCTTTCAGCTCCCGCCGCGCCTGCCGCAATGACCTTGTTCAAACTTTCTTCTGCAAAAATAAACACTTTAGCCATCAAGACCAATCAATCGACTTTGGATCTTCGCATTCAAAAACGGAACGGCGGTCCCAGCGAAGCCTACTGTGAACAAAATCCCTATGCTTCTGTCTGCGAAGGCAGTGAGGCCGATTGTGCAAGAAATCCCTATGCGTCTCGGTGCGAAGGCAGCGAAGCCGATTGCGCTCGAAATCCTTACGCTTCACGCTGTGAAGGCAGTGAAGCGGACTGCAGCCGAAATCCTTACGCATCTCGCTGCGAGGGTAGTGAAGCCGATTGCGAGCGAAATCCCTACGCATCTCGCTGCGAAGGGAGCGAAGCCGACTGTGAACGGAATCCCTATGCGTCTCGCTGCGAAGGCAGTGAAGCGGATTGCAAACGAAATCCACATGCCTCTCGTTGTTCGAACCGAAGAAAGTAATTTTGAAAGGGCGCAGCTCTTAGTCTGCGCCTTCTTTCATCGCCGAAAGATCTTTCGGCCTCAAGATCATATACAGTAAAGCGATCGCGGTCAGAATCGCCGCAGCGATTTTCCCTTCTTCGGGACCCGTCTGAGTCAGCATCGCCACGCACACAACAATTCCCAAGGCAGGAACAAAGATCGGAACTTCAAAGCCGCCTTGCCAGTCCGTTTTTCGAAGCTTCAGCAAAATCAAAGCGCTATTCACGATGCTAAAACAAATCAAAAGCAGAACGCTTGTTGCTCGAGCCAAAGATGAGACATCTCCCACAAATGCAAGGATCAGCAAAATCGCTAAAATCGACAATATGGCGATGTGCGGAGTCCCTCTTGTCGAATGCACCCTTGCCAGCATCGAAGGAAGCAGCTTGCTCTTAGCCATTCCATAAAACATTCTCGATCCCATGGTGAAATTCAAAAGGCAGGTATTTGCCACGGCAAACATCGCAATCAAACTAAAGGCATCCGATGAAAACCAAGGGGCAATTCGTGCCGCCACATCCACCAAAGGCTGTTTTGAGGCCGCAAGCTCTGGCGGCGGAATCACGGCCACAGCAATGATGCTGATAAGCATATAAATGATCGAAGATCCCGCGACGGCAATCAAAAGACCGCGAGGAATGTTTTTCTTAGGCTCTTTCACTTCTTCGCCCACATTCAGAATATCTTCAAAGCCAATGAAAGAATAAAAAGTCAGGACCGCGCCTGATAAAAGTAAAGTCAGAGTGATGGCTCCGTCAGGATTTGAAGTGGTGGTGGCATCAAGAAGGGGAGCCTCCCCAATCAAAGAAAAGCCCGCAAAAATAATAAGTAAGAGGCCGCTGACCTCAGTCAAAGTGCAGGCCGCATTGACCCACATGGTTTCGCGGATGCCGCGAAAAATAATCAAGGCAATGGCGCAGGCAAAAAGAATCATTGTCGCCTCGATACCCACGGATGGAAAGCGTCCAACAAAATATCCAGAAAACACACGAGTCGCCGTGGCCATGGAGGTCAGTCCTGACGCCAGCACAGCAAGACCAATCATGTAGGACAGAAATTTATTGCCATAGGCTTCGAGGGTGATGAAGGAGGCTCCGCCTGCTTTTGGATAGCGCGAACCAAGGCTTGCGTAAGAAAGTCCCGTGAGTCCCGCAGCGATCATGCTGGTGAGGAAAGCCAGCCACACGGCATAGCCCATTTGCCCGGCGGCTTTTCCGACCAGGCCATAGATTCCGGCGCCAAGGATGTCGCCGATTCCGTAGAGGATCAAAAAGCCCAGGCCGATGTGTCTTTGAAGTTTTGCAGTTTCCGCCATGGAAGCTCCTTCTATTTTTTCAAGTCGACGGCCCATACCAATCATAGCTTGGGGCAAGCATGCAACTGGCCTCATGCCTTTGCCCCGAGCTGGTGACTCGTGGCGAAATCTTGGGAATTTGCAAGCCAGCCGAGCAACTAAAGATTTCCCATCGGATTTACGCGAAGCTGTGTTAGTTTAGGGAGCTTTGATTTTCCACGGGGGCGACATGGTTTCGACGTGGGTGCTGAAGCAATAGGTGCATTCCGGGGCGCATGGGGACCTCGATAAAAACGTGCAAACTGTAGTTGAAACTAACTACGCTTACGCTGCTTAATTGCTAGCGCGTGACTGCAGATCGTGTCAGTGGATCTGTAATTACGTCATTTAACTGAATCGGATGAGGGTGTTTTCTCCAGGCCCAAATCTTAAAAAGCTCTGGGGGAGAGGCTCGGATGAGGTTGTGCATGGTCGCTTCCGGGTCTATCAAAATCATGTACTAAGAATGTAGTACCATTTGTGGATCTCTTGCGGACGGGGGTTCGATTCCCCCCGCCTCCACCATACACTGTATTACAGTGTATCACGAGCGCATCTTAGAGATGCAAAGATCAGATTCTAGGCCAATGATTGCGGCCTTTACTCGCGACATGAGTTCCTCATCACTCTCTGGTGAAGACTTACTGCGAGAACCCTTTTCGGAAATTTCGAGCAAAATATTGGGAACGCCGACTGCACCAATGAGAAAACGAATGGCATGGTGTGGGTTCAGTATTGATAGATTTTTCTGCTTCAGATGTCTCTTTAAGGCCAACTGAAGAACTAGAAAATGTTTGGAGAAGTTCTTTTTCAAGAACCGAGTCACAACTTTGTCGCCAGCCAATACATCCGAAAGAATAGGAGTCAATAGCCTTCTATTGTCTCTTGAAAACGCTGCGATCTGAAGGAGGACCGTCTCAAGCTCTGGGTCTTTCCCTGGCAGACCCATCAGGTCGTCCAGAAACTTTTGGTAAAAGTCATTTAAGATTTTAAGAATGAACTTTTCTTTTGTTCCAAAGTGATAATTAAACATACCTAAATTTGCGCCAGCTCGATCGGCGATCTCTCGAGTCGACAGCCTTGCAATTCCCCCCTCTTGAATAAGCTCAATACCGGCTGCGACCATTTTTTTGTCTAAGTCATTAGATTTTCTAGCCATTTTCAATCTCCATCAGATTACTATACGATCGAATAATAATTCTTGTTTTATAACTACTCAAGTGTATAATAATTAAATTGGAGGAGCAAATGATCTTAAAAAAAATAGGTCTGTCCCTAGTCATTCTAGCTACAGCAAGTCAGGTTTTTGCAAAAGAAGGAGTTTCTATGAAAGGCACTGTCTCGAAAAGCATTGTGTTTAATAAAGAAGACAAAGTCATAAAGCCACTGTTCAGTGAGTCTTTCAAAGTTATGGGCATTGGGCTGTCAAAAGGGCAAAAGCTCGAAAAGCACCAAACGCCAACCGGAGCCTTTCTCTATGTCGAAAGTGGACGAGTAAATTTTGTGATGAATGGGGAAACGACAGTGCTGGCGGCAGGAGACTACTTCTCAATCCCGGCAAAAGAAATGCATGAGGTTGTGTCCTTAGAAGATTCTCGTCTGATGCTGATTAAGTAGGAGAAAGGATAACAAAATGGCAACTCCATCAACGACCGACTCGTGTGCGGTAGATAAAAAATTTGAAAGTAAGAAGAATCTAATCGTGGGTCTGTGGACCATGGGAGCGTTCATGTTTCTGGGCTTCGTCCTGGTGTATTTGCGAGACTTTGCGCCCAACGCAGCAGAGTGGGCAGCGCAGTATTCAACGGGAGCCCACTTTGAAACACTGTTGGCGCACGTTCACGGGACTTTGTTTGGATTTTTGAACATCGTGATTGGTTTTTTACTGTTCCAATTCCCGGTCTGTGATCGTGGCACTAAGCTGATATCATGGCTGAGTCTTGGTGGGATACTTATGCCATTGGGAATCTTAGGTGAAGTTGTTCTTGGAACGTCACCTATCTTTGTGCTCCTCGGGGCAACAAGCATGACCGTTGCCATGGTGCTCTACGGTTTTGCGCTCTGGAGGCATAGTCCAACAACCTAAGCTTCCGGTGTACCTTCGGTGTGCTAGAATTGTTTACACGAGGCAAATTGAGGACTTAGGTTCAAAATTCCACCTCCACCATTTATCAAAAATATAATGATTTCAATAATTTATAAAAACAAGGGATTGTTGTTGTCCTGCGAAATCATTGAGAAATTTTGAATCCTAAAAAATGAAGTTACGGTGGAGAAACTAAAATTTCGGCTAAAAACGGCAATCACTATGTCTTAAAAATAAGACTTGCAAAAGTGTCTTAAATATGAGACATTAAAAATGTGATCACAATAGTTAAACAATGTGAAAAAGAATTAAGGGATTTTCCAGTTACGGTCAGGGAAGATTTAGCTGATGCATTGGCAATGCTTGATGAAGGCATAAATTTATCGATGCCTCTTTCTCGTCCAATGCCATCGATAGGCAAGGGTGTACATGAGCTAAGGTTAAAAGATCGCTCTGGGATTTACAGGGTAGTTTATTTTATACGTAAGCAGTCCGAAATTTTGCTGATTCATGCATTTCAAAAGAAATCACAACAGACGCCAAAAGAAAATATAGAATTGGCAAAGCAAAGACTGAAGGGAGTTTTATGAAAAAGTCAGACAAGGGATTAGATCTCGCTAAAAAATTAGGAATCTCTTCATCAAGGGGAATTGAAGCCGTCATTAAGGCGCAATTGATTGCTGCCGTTATTAAGGAAGTTGAGAAGCAGGAAATGACCCATGTCTCATTAGCTAAGAGAGCCAAGTTACCTCGAAGTGCCGTCACTGGAATCTTGTCAGGTAGCTTGCAAAAAATTACGATTGATCGAATTTTACGATTGGTTGAGGCTGTTGGATTGATGCCAGAACTTAAACTGCACAAACGAGCCTGACCTGCTCTGAAGATTCCGATCCATCTCAAATGTCTGAAGCGTCGTGACAAAGCCTTTCAAAAATGAAAGGAAGGCGTGCATGAAAAGGAAAAAATTTACCCCAGAGCAGATAGCAGCAGTGCTG
>Ga0247843_1004840_pt1 | contig 19571 bp, 25 predicted proteins | sample LaCruzMarch2017__FD_192420 | JGI IMG/M metagenome (GOLD analysis project Ga0247843, IMG submission 192420) | Freshwater microbial communities from meromictic Lake La Cruz, Castile-La Mancha, Spain - LaCruzMarch2017_8m | ecosystem: Environmental > Aquatic > Freshwater > Lake | place: Spain...
GAGCAATACAAGTGGGAGCAATGCTTCTGATGGAACATACATTTTTTTAGCATTTGCAGAGTCGCCATTCAAATATTCAAGAGCAAGATAATATGAGTGATTTTTTATACATAGACCAAAAAACTAGAACCAATGTTGAAAAAACTAGTCAAGCTAACATTTCTAAAGATCTTTTTGAAAATTATAGAATAGATAGAAGTTTGAGGTTCAATTCTGCTGATTCGGCTTACTTAAGTAGAACACCTTCGGTTGCGGGCAATCGAAAGACTTGGACATTTAGTGCTTGGGCGAAGAGAACAACCGTTGGCTCGGCGCAGGCTAATTATATTTTGGGAAACGCTCAGGCTCCATCTGGAACTAATGGTGTATATTTTGGATTTGGCTCGGATACGTTATTTTTTGGAGATTACGGAGCAAGCGGGTGGGATTGGTATGTTCAATCCTCAAGTCTCTACCGGGATACCTCTGCTTGGTATCATGTAGTTGCTCAATACGACACAACACAAGCTACGGCATCTGAGAGGGTAAAACTTTACGTAAATGGAGTAAGGCTAACCGCATTTGATGGAGCCAGTACTTACCCAACTCTTAATGTTGATGGGAGGTTTAATCGAGCATCTTTTGAAATGGCTATCGGTAGGCTTGGAACATATAACGGTAATTATTTTAATGGTTACATAACAGAAGTAAACTTCATCGACGGCCAAGCCCTAACCCCATCTAGTTTTGGATTTTTTGATAATCAAAGAGATTTTACTTGGAAACCTAAAAAATATTCTGGTAGTTATGGCAATAACGGTTTTTATCTTAATTTCAGTAACAATTCCTCAGCTAGTCTTCTTGGAAAAGATTTTTCTGGAAATGGTAATAATTGGACTCCCAACAACTTCTCCGTCACGGCTGGGGCTGGGAATGACAGCCTTGTGGATTCACCGACTAATTATGGGAGTGATAGTGGTGTTGGTGGTGAGGTGAGGGGGAATTATTGTACGCTGAACCCATTAGCAGTCCCATATAGCGGAACAATATCAAACGGTAATCTTGAGTTTTCAAAAACAAATACAGGATTTCACTCGGCAAGGGGAAGTATCTATGTAAAGACGGGGAAATGGTATTGTGAAGTAAAGCTAGCAGCCACAAGTGATGTTATTGGCGTTGCAATTGGAATTATGTCTCCGTCATCCACGGGTTACGTTGGATTTTCTGCAAATAGTTACGCCTATCGTGGTTCTGGATCAAAATATAATAATGACACATCAACTTCTTATGGGGCAAGTTATTCGGTAGGCGATGTAATTGGGGTTGCCCTAGATATGGATGCGGGAACTTTGACTTTCTATAAAAACGGAGTTAGCCAAGGACTCGCATTTTCTTCCTTGTCGGGTGAATTTACTATTGGGGCTGGCTGGTATGGGACGTTTGGAACTGCATATTTTGAAGCCAACTTCGGCCAACGTCCATTCGCCTACACCGCACCAACTGGCTTCAAGGCTCTTTGCACAACTAATCTTCCAATTCCATCAATTAAAAAACCAAGCCTTTATTTTGATGCTGTGACTTATACTGGGAATGGTGCGACTCAGAGTATTACTGGTCTAGGATTTTCCCCAAAACTACTTTGGACGAAGGGAAGAAATCTTGCTCAAAATCATAACTTGTTTGACACTTTAAGAATAGGTAAAAGACTTAGATCTGACACAACTGGAGCAGAAGCGCTTACAACTGTTATGCTCGACTCAAACGGATTTACACTAGGAACAGAAACTGAAAGCAATAATAGTGGATCAACATTTGTAGCTTGGTGCTGGAACAAGTCACCGATAGCTGGGATGGATATTGTTTCGTTTGTATCCCCAAGCGGAACTACACAGTCAACAGTTGCACATAATTTAGGCGTTGCACCTAAAATGATTATTACAAAAAACAGAGATACCGATGCAAATAATTGGGCAGTTTTTCATTCTTCTGTATGTGACACAACATCAAAATTCTTACAGCTAAATACAACTGCAGGAATTACGACATTTTCTACTGTTTGGGGCGCAAGCCTTCCAACGTCTTCCGTGTTTGGGATAACTGGTGGGGGTGTGGCTGCCTCTGGCGTGAATTGCATCGCCTACCTCTTCGCCGAAATCGAAGGATTCAGCAAATTTGGTTCTTACACTGGCAACGGAAGCACAGATGGTCCGTTTGTATTTTGTGGGTTCAGGCCGAGGTGGATTTTATTTAAGGCATCTTCAGTTGGTGGTGCTGGATATAATTGGGGAATTTATGATACTGCAAGAGACACATTTAATGTGTTTTCTAATGGTTTATTTCCAAATCTTGCAGATGCAGAGACTGGGGGTGCATTTGGAGATATGCTTTCAAATGGATTTAAGTTAAGAAATTCATCCGCAGCTTGGAATAGCAGTGGGCAAACATACATTTTCGCAGCCTTCGCCGAAGTACCATTCAGATATGCAAATGCTCGTTAAAGGAGTGTAATATAATATATGCAAAAACTATACGTTTATATCTCAGAAAATGGAAAAGTAGGAGAATCTCATTATAGAGATGAAGTAGAAAATTGGGATTTAATTTCAAAAAATTTTGATGGTGGGTTTGTATTAAGAGAGTTTTATGATTATAAATTATCTTATGATCCTTCTAAAGAATCAATATCTTTTAGTCATTATGAAATGCTAGAAAAAGAATGTCACAAAATTTATTCAAAAAATGAAATTGGTTACGAAGGTAAATTAAATTACGTATTAAATAAAAGAAAAGATAGCTATCCTTCTCTTGGAGATTTTGCAGATGCTTTTGTTAAAATGCAAAACGGCGATAATTCTCAAATGAATTCTTATGTAGCATCTTGCTTGGAAGTTAAAGCAAATAATCCCAAGCCAATTGCCCCAATAGTCGAGCCAGTAGTTGAACCAATAGTTGAGCCAATAGTTGAGCCAATAGTTGAACCAATAGTTGAGCCAATAGTTGAGCCAGTAATTGAGACAGCTTCGGAAGTTTAAACTTTACTATTTCTTAATATACTAGCAACATAATAGTTTACTTGATGATTTTCTGCAATTTCTAAAACTTCATTTACAATTTCTTTATTTTTATCAATTGGGTTCTCAACATAGCTAGCTGCAGTTTGCATCCATTTATCTGAATCTTCATTAGACACTATCATCTTAGATATATCGTCTACAATTGTCTTTTGTTGTTTATTTAATTTTTTTATTTTAAACTTTTCTTTAATTAAATTTGATACATGATTCTCTAATGTTGATGCAAGAGCAAAATTTTCAGTCACTTTTTTAGAACTAAACTCTGCTTTTGATTGTCTACCAGTTCCTATTGGACTAACATTTTTCGTAGTCTGTGGAGTTCCAGTGCCAGTTGGCCTACCAGTTTGAGGTTGACTTCCACCAACAACAGGCACATAGTATCCTTGATCTCTTAATTCTTTATATTTCTTTTGACTTTCTAAAGAGCTCCCTGGATCAGGCAAGCGACCAGTTTCAATAGCTAACAATCCTTCTTCTGGAGTTAATACACCAAGTTCCATAAGACGATTATAAATTCTAGAATATTGGATATCATCTTTGAGGTCAATATCCTCAAAATAAGGAGTAGGATAATTTTTAAATCCTAGACTCTTACTGATGCGAACAATTTCTGGGAAAAGAAATTCACGGATAAAAGCTTCTCTAGCTTGTTTTAATCTTTCAATAAATACTTGGACTTTGATACTTTGATTAGCAAACTTTTCACTACCAATTAAAATGTTATTTAGACCAATTTGAATATCTCTATCAATGACTTCGTATTTTTTAGGATCAAGTATATCAGCAATAGCTGGAATAACAAATTCAGCTTTTGTTGTATAGTCTGCTATTAGAACTCTACCAACGCTTTCATTTTGAAATAGTCCTTGCATAGCTTCTAAATTTTTTTGATTAACTCCGCCTTTTTCTGGATCATTTCCCATGGTAACAAGTAAGATAGCTTGTTGAGTTGTTCTTGTTATAGCCATATCCATTTTACGCATCTCAGCTTTAGCATTGATATCTTCAAGAACTGGATAGCCCATTGGTACAGAAAATGGTTCATAATCTTGTTTCTTGTAGAAAACAGCTACTAATCTTGCTGTATCAAGAGGCATAATAGCAGAATTAGCTTTCTTTTGTATATTTTGTTTTACTTCTTCAGTTAAGGAGTTATATACTTCTTTATCTTCTTCTGTTCTTGGATTTCTAAGTCTTTCTAATTCATAGTCACTTAAGACTTTATAAAATGAGTTAGAAACAAAACTTATATTTCCACCGATTTGCACATCTGCAGGATTAATGATAATATACCTAGAAGGAAGAGTAACAGATGCAGCTTTGCTAATTCCAAATGTCTGAGTTATTTTAATTAAATCATCTTGTTTTATGCTAGTATCAAATCGGTATATAAATACATTTCCTGATCTGTAATACTCTCTAAAAAATTTGTCTTGAAAGCTCCAAAGGTTAATTTTATCAAACAGAGCCTCAAAGAAATCACGGCTTTTTTTACTTCCATTCTTAAAATATATCTTACTTGAACTAAACTCAGTCATTAGATCTATAGTATTTCTAAAGATAGCAAAATTATAATAGCACTTTTGGCATAGTATAACAGCATCCCTAACATCCATATTAGAAGAACTATGAATATTAGAAGTGGATCTATTAAAAGGTATTAAACCATTAGATATATTAGCGTATTTGTCTGTACGCTCTATTGTAGCGGCTCTATTTCTTCGACTTTTATCAGAAGCTTTAGCTTCTTTTAAACCACCCAAAGCCATTAAAGGTTCGGAGTCTGTGGTGCTGAAGTTTGTTATTTTTTCGTCTTTTTTGATATTTTTAGCCATTTTTAATGATTTTTAGATATTACACCTATTTTAACATTATAGGAGTAAATGTCTCATTTTCTAATTTATTCTCTACTTTAATTAAATCAAAATATATCTTACTAGCCCAATTACCTAGCATAAGAGCTGTATATCTATCTTTTCTTGCTCTAGTAGCACTAGTGTTTCTTTTTAAATGTTGAGGTAAATCAAAAGATTGAAGTCCTCGACTTGTGCTTTTTATTTCTATTAAACTACATTCTTTCTTTGTGCCGTATATCATATCATCTTGATTCTCAACAAAATCAATTAAATTATCAAATCCAGTGTTTTCTATATTAATATTATGACCAGTTACTCTTCCAAAAGAGTCTCCATTTGCAGATATACGACTAGCAAACCATATTTTCTTATGGTCTATACTTGCTTGAAGGTATTCGTTACCTTTACGAATAAATTCTGTAGTAAACACTTGTTTGAAACATATTCTTTTAGTTTCTTTATTAAATTGTCTTTTTGCATCCTTTAGCATTAGATCATATTCTGTTCCTTCTGCATCCGAATTAACATCAAAAAATTTAAGATCAATGTTTGATTTTTTAAATAATTCATTTTCATTTGCTGAGTCGATGAATTGATATCCAGCATTGTCAATAATGATCATTTCTACATTAAAATTAGTTATTAAATAATGAAAATATAAAATATGATCTTTAAGGTCTCCGCCTGCAACTGCATAAGAATGAACTATAGTTGCATCTTTTTTCTCTTCATCTACTTCAAGTACGCTCATAGCAAAATAATCAGAACTTGGGCTATTACTAAAGCTTGGATCAATAGCTATTATATATTTCTTGTCTTTGTCTCCATATATTTTAGAGGTAGGAGATTCGCCATCGGGTATAGTACATTCATGCATTTTTTTTGCTGAAAAATAACTATCACTACCATCTGTAAATTGAGCGCAGTATTCTCTTAAAAATCCACTATGACTTAATCCACCAGCTTGAGCTTCTTCTATGATAGTCTTATCGATCATTTCTTCTGGCAATGAATCATATCCCATTTGGCTAACAAAATATGTAGCATCTTTTACTTTATCTTCAGAGTAGATATTTGATATCCATTCTTTATAAGTTCTATATAAATTTTCAAATGTATAGCTTGCAGAAGACAAGGCTATCATTTTAGATTTATTTGGAAAAACCATTCTATCTTCATGCTTCATCAATCCTTCAGAGATAAGCTTATCCTCCATCTCTCTTATTTGAATTCTTTCTTTCATATTCTGTGGGGCGACTAAGAATGGCATAAGTACATTCTTAATTATGTCTTCTGGTATAAGCAGAAACTCATCCAGGACTAGAACATTTGCTCTGAAACCTCGAACTTTTTCACCATTCAAAGGTATGGCTACTATGTTTCCACCATTAATTTCCCATTCAAATAAATCATTTCTTTTGCTTTTAACTCCAAAAGCTTGTTGTAATAATTGAGCTTCTTTGCTATTTACTATTTTTTCAAGATTAGTAAAGATGTTTCTTGCTGTTCTGAATGTAGGGCCAGCTATTAAAATTTTAGAATTAGGTTCAAAAATGCATTGCAAAAAACAATACACACTAGCTATGAAACTTTTTCCACAACCTCGACCAAAGATGCACATATTGAAATTACGATTAAAAAATGCTTTTAAAGTTATTTCTTGATATGGAGCTAGTTTAATACCACTTATCAATTCAGTTGTTAATCCTAAATTTGCTCTTAAGAATTTTGTTAAACTTATTCTAGCTTCCTTGTCCATCATTGGACCCTCAATTTTCAATAGCTCTTTGTTAATATCTACTAAATCAGGTCTATCATATTTACTTGGAGAATGCCACATATTAAATTATACCTAAATCAACTAATAGTTGTAAATCATATTTTTTTGAAAAACAATTACCAGTTAATATTTTAATAAGCAGTTCTGAAGCCTTTTTTCTACCATCAGTAAATACAAATTGAATATTGTCATATTTTTGGGATAATTCTCTTACTCTATGGAATATAAACTCTGGGGTGGCTTTTATCTTTTTAGATATATGAGGCAAATAATTAAATGAAAGTGCATCATTGATAGACTCCTCAATAAGTATAACTAAATAGTAATTAGCGTTTTTAGCCCTTTCTATTTCATTATTAAATCGATCATAACCAGCACTCATAGTACCGATGAAGTCTGAAAGATTCTTTCTTTCTATAGCAGTGAAACAACATCTTTCTAAATCATTCAATGTATAATCTCCAAAATCTAATTTTGCCACTTGTTGCTGATATTTAAATCTAAGAGGATTCTGCTCTCTTGTATCGACCATTATTTGATGATTTTCTGATTCTTCAAATTTAAACTCTTCACCTTCGTAGTTAGAGAATTTATTTTTAAGTCCAATTTTATCACATATATTATAATAATTTAATTTGTATTTATTAAAAGTCACTATTGAGGGCATTATTGTAGAGCGTAATTCGACTTGAGTAGGAGAAAAAATTAGATTCTTAGATTCTTTTCTTTTGATAAGCATATTTGTTAAAAAGTTTTCTAATGCACCGAACTCTAGATGTTTAATATATGCTTTTAGATTATTTTTATTATTGAAATCGTCAATAAAATACTGATCTTTATTTTTAAAATTTATCATTTCACCAGTATATAGATCATATCTGGCGTAATGTTTTTGATAATATTCTGCTGTGCTTATTTTATGCGCTCTTAAGTGCAGATGTAAAATTTTATCTGCATTAAAAAGTTCATTACATATTTTACATTCTACTTGCATACTTTACCCATTCAAGACTTCGTTTATAGATATGCCCATAATCCTAGCTTTAATTTCATCTATCGTACTAAGTCTTTCAATCTCTTTAGTTAGCAATTCTTTTCTCATCTCTGCCAGTTTTAGCATCTCCTTCCTACTCTCCTCTTCTTTCCATAGCTCTACAAGATTTAATATTGAAGCATTTTCTTTTACTTGTTTACTTAATCTATCGCTTCTTTTAACTTTTAGATCTTGAAGTAATTTTTGCTGTCTGCCAACAGATTGATTATATTCATTCCTAGAAGTACTAATAGCTTCTACTAATGACATAGATATTTTTTCTCCAGCTTGAACTGCTTCATCCATTTGAATTTGCAGGATGGCAATAGTTTCTTGTATATTAGAAGATATAATTACTTCAGTTGAAAGTACAATATATTGATCTACTTCTTCTTGAGTTAAATCATTCTTGTCATAAGTATACCTGATGAAACTACTTTCAAAAAGTTCTCGTTCTTGCTCATCTTGGTAAGTATTAATTTGATGCAAAAAACGATAAGTATGTAGATATCCTATTAGAGATTGTACGTCTCTCTTTTGTTTGCCAGTCAATTTACTTTCGTCTAATCCTTCGTGGACATATTTATTAACTCTAGATAAACATCTATTAAATGTAGCTGGGGGTTTATAGTTGCCTTCTGGAACATCATTTGGATCAGCATATACAATTTTTGTATCTAAAGTCTTGATATGCTCTGATACAGTCCTAGTCTCTTGATTTAAATTAGTTAATTGATTATTTTTAAAAATGATTCTTGCTATTTCTACAGAAGTCATAGTAGAGCAACTATGGCTAATGTATTCCTTTTGTTCTTCAGTTAATTCAATTAGTCCTTTCGCTTCGTATTCATGACTTTTTTTAGGAATTATTTGTCTAGAGGAAAGGTATATTTTGATAGCTTTACCTTGCTGACTTCTGCCGTCTAAACCTTCACCAAATATTAGTTTAGTAAGCTCGGCTAAAGATGGTGGATTGGTTTTTCTAGAATTCCACTCTTCTAAAATCTGTTTCTTCTGATTATCTGTTAATTCTAAATCATTCATAGTATGTCTATATCATCACTGTAAAGATATTTTTTAACTTTGATCATTATTGATTTTTTAATATTTTGAACTTGTTTATACCCTGGAGCTCTATTTTTTTCGTTAGTTTTATATCCCATACTACTAGCGACTTGTTCTTCATCTTTGTGATCAATATAAAGCAATTTATATACCTTCCACTCAGCAGGTTTTAAAACTTGTTGCATCTTCTTGTGGACATTTTTAGCACTTTTTTCAATATCAATTTTAAAGTCTTGCATTTCATGAACTTCTTGAGTATGATTTTCTAAAGCTAATGGCAACTTTGTATCATGGGCATTCTTTTTATTTTTTTCCCAAGCAGCATATAGTGGACAAGTATTGCATTGTTTTCCATATATATTACAATTGTCTTCATCTTCTGCTGCGGCGCATTTTAAGCAAGGTCTAGAATAATTACCATAATTATTTCTAATCAAATTTTTAATTTGATTGCTGACTATCCGATTAATCCAAGGAGCAAGAGGTTGTTCCTGATCATACATCTTCCATTTTTTATGAATGTGTATTCTTAATATCTGAGCGACATCATCAAAATCCATCCAAGCAAGCGAAGTCAAACTCCATTTATGTTTTCTTTTGTAGATTTCTACATTAATTTCACTAAATCTTTCTTCAAATATAGATTTTTTCACGTATCATCTTCATCATTATCGGTATTGTCATCGTTTTCATCACTTTGACTACCTCTTCTTAAAGTACCAGCCTCTTTTTGAAATTGTCTAAGGAATTCTTCTTTAGTCAAACTCGAGTCATCTATATTTCTTTCAAATATTGACTTCTTTTCTCCTTTAGCTAAATCTTTTAACTTGTATCCTTTAGGCTTATCTATTTGGATATCCCAATTTAAATTAGATATAGAAGGTTTTTGAATGATTTCTATTTCTGGTTCGAACTTAATATTAGTTTGAGTTGATTTACCAGTACTCAAATTGCATCCACATTTAGTGCAAAAATTAGGTTTGACTTCTAGATACTGTATCGAATTTCCACATGAACTACAATATGTTTTTAGCATATTTTCATTATATGCTTTAAATATATTTTTTTCTAAATATTAATGAACCTCTTCGAACTTCTCAATTATATAAGCCAGAATATCATTTCTCATGATATCATCTGTTCCAAATTTAAAAGTCACTATTCCCTTGTTTTTACTTTTTTCATCATCAAAAAGTTTATATATTCTTTCAAATCCACTATTCTTAATATCCGATTGACGAATATCTCCAATAAATATTAATTTACTAAATTTACCCATTCTAGTGCTAACTAACAAAAGATCATGAATACTCAAATTTTGAGCTTCATCACATATAATATAACTAGCATTAATACTAAGTCCTCTTAAGAATCCTAATGGAAGACCTTTGACTCTCTCTTGTTTTAATAATAACTCTGCTTGACCTTTAGGGAGCAATTCATGAAGTTTATCCATTAAAGGTTGCAAATATGGATCTAATTTTTCATGAAGATCACCTTTTAAAAATCCTAGATTATGAGTGCTACTTTCAACAGGGTTACGAATATAGAAGATCTCTCCTACCTTCTTATTATTAATTGCATGAAGAGCGCAATAAACGCTTAATAAACTTTTAGCTGTTCCTGCTGGACCTTTACAGAATACCATCTTAGTAGATTTATCTTGTAGAATTTGAATGAATTTTTTTTGATTTTCAGTCCAATTAAGATCTCTAATATTCAGGGGTTGTTGAATTTTATCTCTTTGAGGAACTACTGGCGACTTGTCCTCTTTTTGTTCTTTTCTATGCTTTTTAGACATGAGGTTTTCACAACTATTTACACCATATTTTAAATTAAGTGTAAATAAATTAGTCGTGGCATACTTAAACGCTAACATACCTCCGATAGAATGTTTTGTTAGAGGAAACTATTTGAGAAATCAAGAAGATAGTTTTGAAAAAAGGTATAAGTGCCTAATCTTTGGTGTTACTAGTTTGCCTAGCCAAGCTCCGCTTTTTAATTTTCTTATGGAAGATGGTGGCATTTGGTGGCATGCTCCTATTAGTGCTTTTTGTTCTAAAGAAGATGCACCAGATATGGAGTTAAATGAATTAGAGCTTTGGGATAGTTTTAGTTATCATATATCTGTAACTACTTTTTATTTATTAGAAAATAAAGTTATTAAATATACTGGAAGGTCTGGAGAACAGTATCGTGGCCGTTATCTTTTTACATTAGATTGGGCTCATAGCGATTATAATGAAATGAATTTTGGATTTAGCCAAAAGCCCGATCAACATAAAGCTGGACATGTTATAGAACTAGATAATGGAAATTTTGCAATACAACCAAACAATAGGTTAAAAGTATTCGATCCAAGCTTCGCTACAAAACCAAATGAAGTATTGTTGCAAAGAAAAATAAATAGTCATATCTATACTGCAGAAAATAGTCCCAAATGGATTACAGAAGACAATAATAACTATGATTATAAAGTAAAGGAAACGTAAAATGAAAAAAGAGATCAAAGTAACAAATAAAAATATTCAAGAAGGGTCACTAGCTGATCCTCAAGGATGCGCTATAGCAATGTCACTGAAGGCTAGTATTAGGAATCTAGATGGAGTTTCTGTATTAGCTGATCAGATTAAGATATTTTTAAAGAATGGTAAATCTTATTCCGCTATAATGCCAACAGAAGGAACGAAATTTATAAAAAGGTTCGATAGAGTTCAGCCAGTAAATCCGCTAAAACTTAAATTAGAATTCGTTTAATTTTAAATAAACGTTTTTAATTAGTCTTTGAACATCTCAGGATGTTTCTTCCCTTTTCGTTTCTTGCTCCACTCTTTCCAATACTTCTGCTTTACGGGGTCTTTACCACCATGAATCTTCTTACGGGCTTCGGATAATTCTTTACTTTGGTCAAATAGATCACCCATAGTACCCTTTTTATTGCCAGTCATTTCAGCGAACTTTTTAGAGTCCATTGAACCATCCATTTTAGTATCAACTCCCATTTGAGGGACAGTATACATTCTGTTCCATTTTATATTATTTTCATCAACATACTCATGTTTATCATGTATGCTTTGAATAATACTTATTACTTTTTCTGAAACTGGATGCTGATATAAGTATTCTGGCATTATAGATGAGATAGTATTGAATCTACCATCTTCTCATATGTAAATTTCTTTTGTAAGGCTAAACCAGATTGATTAATTTTATTACTTTTTACTCTGCTTATTGCAGTATCACAAGCTTTTAAAAACTCATTATGATCAAAATCAAAAATGTTACCTTGATTATACATAGAACCTTTTTTAAAGAAAGCTCCATCATATGCTTCTGCCTTACCGCTAGGACTTACTAATGTAGAGTTATCCTGATCTGCCCACCCTTTATAAGCGTGGGCATTTAAAATTACAGAATGCTTGCCTAAACACAAACTAGTAAACTCTGGTAAGCCCCAACCTTCTGCACCGCTCATACCAATAACAATATCTGAACTATTAAGATAGTCATTATAGATGCTATTAGTAGGCATAAAACCCAAAAAGTTAATATTAAAATATTTCTTATTATCGAGAATATCTAAAATTAATTTTTGCTGATCTTCTTGTTTAATAAAATGATTAAATACAGCACAATTTAAATAATAGTCTTTGTTATTTCCATACTTCATTGCCCAAGCTTTAATAATCTTTGCATGATGTTTTCTTCTCTCTAATTTACCAACAACATTAAATGTTATTCTATCGTTTAAAACTTTAGCACTTTCCTTAACTGAGAAGCTATGAGAATCAAATGCTAGTGGAAGATAATCCACATTATTTAATCCTACATCTTTAAATACATTCTTTGAATACTCAGATGAGACAAGAACCTTATCGTTATTTTTGATAATATTGATCTCTTCAGATGTTGGAGAATCTAGTTCGTAAAAAGTCAACAGAACTTGTTTGTTGCTATAACTTTCTAACGACCCATTCAAATGCCACAATTTAAATATTGGATTTGATCTTTTATGATACTTTATTGCTTTATCAGCGCCAGTTTGAATCCATTTATTAAAATCTGAGTCTGTGCTGTAAACGCTTAAGTCTGCTTGAGAACCAATAAGGAATAGGCAAGGTTCCAGTTTTCTCTTATAGATTTCTCTTAAGATACCTACTGAAACCTGCCCAAAACTTACTGCATTAACAGGTAAGTGTAATGCAAATTCTTTACTCACAGAATATCTTCGTCTTCAGATGCAGCAGTTACAACAGCTACTTTTTTAGTCGTTGCTACTGGAGCACTTTTAGTTACTTCGACTGACTTATTTTCACCATTCTTCTTTGGTTCAGATAAATATACTCTGAAATCTGGAGCCTTTTCGTTGTCTTTTTTGTTCTTGTTAGAGAACACAACTACTTTCACCTCTTTTTGAGTACCGAATTCATCAACCTTAATATATCCACTTAGATATGTTTGTGTTGCACTCTTCCTCTTCCAGAGAGCACCAAGCTCTAGCTTTGACCAATCAGTTTTATTATTTGTTTCACTCATTTTGTTTTTAGTATCTCCTTATTTTTATATTTTATCAAACAAATCCTTACTTGTCAACTTATTTTTTAATATTTGTACGCCTTTATTATGAAGATTAATTGCATTTTGGGTGCTCATGTTCAATTTTTTAGCAATTTTAGTCCAAGTCTGACTAGAAGGATCTTGAAAGTATCTCATATTAAATATTTCATATATCCTTTGATCTTTAATCTGCTCTAATAAAGATACCATATAGTCCTTTAAATCATCTAGTTTGCTATTAACTTGAGAATGAGAGCTTCGATCTATTAAAAATATTATATCTTTTTGGTCTAAGTATATTAAATCTTCTTTCTTATTTATCGTATTTAAGCACTGATATCTAATCTGATTTCCTAACCAAGTTGAAAATTTTACTTTTTTACTTGGTTTAAAAGACATAGCAGTTTTATATACTACATAGTCTTTTTGTTGATATACTTCATTTAAATCAATATTCTTAACATTAAAAGACGGAACATATTTTTTGTATATCTTATAGCACAATGGAGTATGTCTTTTTATGAGAAGGCACAGGCTCTCCTCGCAATTGGTTTTTTGCACTCTTTTAATTAAATATCCGTCAGGTTTACTTTCTAAATTTATCATAATATTTTATAAATCCTTTCACGATTTCGTTTAAATTTTCATCTTCAGATGCGATATGATTAGAATCTACAGTATTCCATTGGATAGAGTAATCTGCTTTGCTCCTTAACTTTTCATTGTTAATAGACTCTTCTTCATTAGCTGGAGGGATTTCATCATTACCAAACATTCTGGTGACATGAACCATTACTCCATTGTTATCATTTTTAAGCCAATGAAATTCATCTTTTGGATAAATATCATATCTTATATCTGTTATAACTGGAATTTTATCTGCTCTTAAGATTTCATTAATTTTCTTTTGAGCCAAGCAAGTCCAATATGCTCCTTCAGTTTGATGTCTTTTAATCTTACCATATTCAACCATTAATCCACGAATTAAGCTTTTTTCTTTAGTCTCATCTGTGAATATGGATATACCGATTTTAGATTTAACAAAATCATCTAAGTCTTTTTTAAGTTCGAAAGCTAGAGCAACTTGTTCTACTTCTGGTATATATTTTTGAAGTATATTAAAAAAAGTATCTTTACCTGATCTAGCGCATCCTGCTACGCCAATTATTTTATTTTGCATTACGGAATTATAATTTATTTTAAATTAGAAGTCAAGAATCTTCTTTTTTAGAAGTCTTTAAACTAGCTAAAAATACCAAATTTCTTATGTCCTTTTCAGAGATGAACCTAGCATCACAATAATCTTTTTGATCTTTGATTTGGTCACAGAAGTCGTTAATCACTTTAGCAATAAGACTCGAAGTGAATCCGCTAATAGTGACATTTTGATCATAGGAGTTTAAGGGCTTTTTTAAAATATATACTTTTTTCTTACCTACTTGATGGCTTTTTAATAATTCGCTCTTTTCAAGATCATCTAAAGCCAAAATAAAGGCAATTTTAGTTGACTCTGGATTCTCGGATAAAATGATTAAATCTTGATAGTTTTCTTCGAATGAAAAGAAAGTATTTTTTGAGAAATACTCTAATAGTTTATTGCTAGCCTCGGTGATAGTCACATATTTATTATATAAAACAAAACTTGTTTTTTCTATAAATCTTATGTATAATTATAAATTATGACAATGAGTGTTATTTTAGGGATACTAATTTTTATAGCTATGTCAATTAAAAATAAATGAATCGTATATCTTTTGAAGATATGGCCATGAGCATAGCCAAGGTAGTTAAAGAAAGATCCGAAGATCTACATAAAAAAGTAGGAGTTTGCATACTAGACAATCAGGGAAGAGTATTAAGCGTAGGCTACAATGGGATAAAACCTAAAGTCGAAAAGAACGATAGCTTTTGGTTAGATAGAGATAATCGTAGAAAATATGTAATACATGCAGAAGCCAACGCTTTATCTTCTATTACAAGGTCTAGTAATCCATTTATTTTAGCATCTACGCTTTTGCCATGTGCAAGTTGTGCCATCAACATATGCTCTTATGGTATTAAAAAAGTATTATATATTGAAGATTATGTAAATGATCAATCAGCATATGACATATTAAAATTTCACGAAGTAGAATTAATTAAATATGAGTCAAATTGTTAAATTTAATTCTCTTCACAGCAAAGGGGTCAAACCAGTAGAAGAATATAAAAACTCTATATATAGTATATTTAGCGGAGAAAGATGTTACGTTATGCCAGGAGAAAGAAAACCTATAAAGACTTTTCTTGAAGTGCAAATTCCTGAAGGATATTTTGGAATAATCTTACCAAGAAAAGACAATTATATAAGAAATGGCCTGTGTCCTTTCCAAGAAATTATCTTACCTCAAGATAAAAAAGAGTTGCTATTAATGGTAACTAATGTTAATATTCCTAAGAGCCCATTTATGATGACAGACAACGAAAGATTTTTAGGAGAAAGGTCCAAGATTGATATCTATGTAGGAGACAAGATAGCCAATATTATACTAATTCCTATAACTTCTTTTACTTTTAACTAAATTATGAAATATATTATTATAATCCTATCATTACTTAGTTCTTTGGGCTTCGCTCAAAGACAAGAAGCTACCATAACTAGGACTTTTGGAACAAATAGCGTTTATCCTAGACAGTTTCCATCTTCGACTATTAGAAAAATGAACGATAACGAGTATTGGCTTTACGACAGTTTAAGTACTAATACGATTTTTCATAGAATTTTTCCCACATATATAGTGCGCAAACAAAATACATATACATCTTCTCAACAATGGGGAGTCTATAGAGCCCTTGGAACAAATAGTGTTTATCCTAATCAATTTCCAGATAGATACATATCTGATTTAAATTGGAGAAGCGAGACTAAAGATTATTCTTACACAAAAGATCAAAGTCAATCAAGAGTGAAATTTCAAACAAGCACTACTTATTCACAACCAAAGCAAAACATTAGTAGTCCTTACGAGATGAATGCAAATTCTAGTTATACATATAGCAAGAGCTTAAGATCAGATCGTAAGTCCTCGTATTCTGCAGAAAGTCCAGAGTAATGATCGAAGCATTTTTAATCTCTTTCTTAAATGTATTTGCCCTTTTAATATGGTTTCAGTCTAATGCTTTTGCAGAATACTTTAAATATTTCCCTATTATAAGAAATATTATTAGCTCTTATAATCTATCCATTAAGTCTGGTCTGAACACTACCTTCGTTAATTTTTTAGCTTTAAATTACGATTGTTTTTTTGTGAGATTAGTTACTTGTTTATTTTGTGTAAATTTTTGGGCATCAATTGTTACAAGTTTTTTTGTTGGTTATCAATTTTTTGCTTTGATTTATGTATCAAGTGTGATATACTATAAGCTAATAAATATATTAACTAAATATGAGCGAATTTAATCCAGAAAAAGACATTCTTCTTATAGAAAATCATTGGGAGTTTGTAGTAATGATAAACTCTTATACTTTGAAAGGAAATGATGGTCAGTTTCCTATTTATGCAGATTTTTATCAAAAAGTAGGTAAAGATCCAACTTGTCCTTGCAATAAAAATCATATATCTTATCTAAATAATATTAGAGACAATTTAAATAAATTCCTGCTTCCAGAAGAGATAACAAAAATTAAAGAGCGAGAGGAAGCTAAAATCATTCATGTTAAGAAAACAGACGGATCAATTTTAGAATTTTAATATGAAGATTCAAATAGACGCTGGACTAGGATATGACGACATATGTTTGCTGCCAAACTTTTCTGATATATCATCAAGGAAACAAGTCAGCACGATCACTAAAATTTCTAAAAATAAATATATAGATATTCCAATTATATTGTCTCCAATGGACACAGTTTCATCTGTCAAATCTTGCATTAAGATGAATAAGATTGGAGCAGCAGGAGTTCTTCATAGATTTATGAAGGTAGAAGATCAAACTATAAAAGCTAAAAAAATCAAAGATGAGAGTGGATTTTGTATATCCGCCATAGGATTAAAAGATTGTGAATATAGGTTGAGTTTGTTGAACATGTATACTGATGTATTTTTTTTAGATACAGCAAATGGTCTTGCAAAAAGCGTAGAAGATTTTTTAATTTGGTACAAGCAATCCAATTACAAACAGGATATTATAGTAGGAAACACATTAACTAAATCTAGTGTTTATAGATTGGCTAACTTAAAGGCGGACGGCTTTAGGCATTTAATTGGTCCAGGAAGTATGTGCTTGACGCAGATCAAGACTGGCATTGGATGTCCTAGTGTCACAGGATTATCTTATGCTTGGGAGGCTATAAGAAATTATCAATTAGCAAATGCAGATCATTTTCGTCAAGAAAATCCTAAAGAAGAAAATAGGCCTAGTATTCTTGCTGATGGTGGAATAAGAAATCCCAGAGATTTAGTAAAAGCTATAGCTAGTGGAGCAGACGGAGTTATCTGTGGTAGAATTTTTGCTGGTTTAGCAGACGTAGTAGACGAAGAAAATATTATAGAAAAGAACGGTGAATTATTCGCTTCATATCGAGGCATGGCAAGTAAAGATGTAGTCGAAGATTATGAACTTTACGATGGAAGCAAAAAGAATCTATTTATCGAAGGAGACAAGGTAATGATACCTTTAACAAAAGACAAGACAATCGAAGACGTAGTTTATGATTATGCGAATGGTTTAAGAAGCGCAATGAGTTATCTTGGATTTAGAACCGTAGAAGAAATGCGTGGAGGAATTTGGGAGAATAAAATAAAAGTCATATCTCCTACGGCGAATAATATGTACGAAGCTTTTGCTCATGGAAAACAATTATGATTGGCATAGATATAGTAGATATTAAAAGATTCAAGACAAAGAATAAATCTTTTTTTAATAAGATTTTTTCTAAAAAAGAAATATCTGAAACTAATAAATTTAATCTACATCAGAAATTAGCTGGTAAATGGGCGGCAAAAGAAGCAGCTTACAAAGCTGGCATCTTATACAGCAATAAAGAAATAGAAATTTTAACAGAAAACTTCAAACCACTGATATATATTAAAGGCAAAAAAAGTAACGCTATGCTTTCAATAAGTCACGAAAAAGATTACGCTACAGCTATAGTTTTTCAAAAATAAAATTACAGATGAACACGGATATTTTAATATTTTCTGACGTTCATTTAGGGTGCAAAGATTCTCATCCAGAAAAATTACTAAAGGTTTTAAAGAAGATTAAAGCAAATAAAATAATTATTGCTGGAGATCTTTTTGATCATCATAATCTACATAGATTAAAAAAAGAACACTGGAAAGTGTTGTCTAAACTGAGAAAATTATCGAAAAAATGTAAGATAATATACTTAATTGGGAATCACTGTTTTCTAAAAGCAGAGTTTATGAGCGCGCTACTTGGATTTAAATGCCAAAATAGCATTGATCTTAAATATAATGACGATAAAATTCTAGTAGTTCATGGAGATATATTTGATATATACTTTACTAAATACAAATCTATAACAAATTTTCTGGTGAAAGCTTATTACATTCTTAGAAAGATTACTCCTTATGCTCACAATCTTTTTAAAATGTTCAAAAAAAAGACAAACAGTTTTGTAGAAAAAAGTTCAGATACTAAAAATAACGCTCTAAAATATATTAAACTGAATAATTATTCTAAAGTCATATGTGGACATACTCATATAGCCGAAATTTCAGATACTTATATAAACTGTGGCAGTTTTTGCGAAGATGTATGTAGTTATGTTACTATAGATAAAAAAGGCAATATAAATTTAGTTCTACATAGAAATAATTAATGATTAATCATGTAGACATTATCTTTGGTTTATGTTGGGGAGACGAGGGCAAAGGTAAAATTTGTAATGCATTATCAAGTAATTACGATTATGTATGCAGATGGAATGGTGGTCCAAATGCAGGACACACAGTATACTTAAATGGCAAGAAATACAAAACTCATTTAATTCCTTCTGGAATTTTTCATAATAAGAAATCAATCATTGGACCAAATTGCGTTGTAAATATTGATAAATTTTTTGACGAGATAGAGTATCTTAATAAAGAAGGATTTGATACTTCGTTAATTAAAGTTAGTCCAAAAGCTCATATCATTACTGAAAGACATATTCAGTATGATCTTAAATTTTTGAAACCTAAACTAGGAACAACTGGTCAAGGAATCGCTCCAGCATATGC
>Ga0247843_1004844_pt1 | contig 19562 bp, 21 predicted proteins | sample LaCruzMarch2017__FD_192420 | JGI IMG/M metagenome (GOLD analysis project Ga0247843, IMG submission 192420) | Freshwater microbial communities from meromictic Lake La Cruz, Castile-La Mancha, Spain - LaCruzMarch2017_8m | ecosystem: Environmental > Aquatic > Freshwater > Lake | place: Spain...
ATATGTTTGCAGGGGAAAACAACATAACTGCCTTCTTAACGCAAGGGTAGCTCTTCTACCCTTCGTTTCGAAGAATTGAACTTAAATTTTACACTAACCCGTGCGGCTAAATCAGCACACCTCATTTCGACATCTTCCGTGGGTGTAGCTGTTGTGTAAATCAAAGATACGATACTTTTTGAAAGCTACTCACAACAAAACAGGATTTGCATTCTTTTTTTGTGTGTTGTGTAAATCAAAGATACGATACTTTTTGAAAGCTACTCACAACCCATTAAGCAGATCAAAAAACTGCATAATGGTTGTGTAAATCAAAGATACGATACTTTTTGAAAGCTACTCACAACAGTGACTTTCCATACATCCATAGACCTGTCGTTGTGTAAATCAAAGATACGATACTTTTTAAAAGCTACTCACAACGCATAGAAAAACGTACTTTGGGAAACTGAGGTTGTGTAAATCAAAGATACGATACTTTTTGAAAGCTACTCACAACAAGGTGGCCACGGTCAAAACCAGAGTTTGTGTTGTGTAAATCAAAGATACGATACTTTTTGAAAGCTACTCACAACAATTATCAGACGGGGCATTTGGTGGAATTTGTTGTGTAAATCAAAGATACGATACTTTTTGAAAGCTACTCACAACCAGAAAAGCATTGATAGATTCACAATTTGCAACTAATACAAAATGGCAAAATTTAAGCAATCATGTTTTAAAGGGAAATACTAAAAGAGTTAACCGATTAGGTGAAAAAGTCCAATTGTAAACCCTTGGTTTTGGGAGGCGTAAGACAGGTAGGAAAGACTAGGGTTGTTAATCAATTTGCTCAACAATTTACCCAGCCATTTCATTACCATATTATGGTTTCGAGAGAAAAAATTAGGCTAACCAATACAAAGGGACCTACCCCTCCCGCCGCTTTCGATACGCTTTGGCAAATACAAACAGCAATACCCCAAAGACCAATACCCCACCGAAAGCGTATAAGAAATTGAGCATGTCTCTTAAAACAGCAAGCAGAACAATACTTAATAAAAAGAGCGTAGGAAGCTCATTGAGAAGACGAAACTGAAAAGAATCAAAGGGTTTTTCGCCTTTTTCCAGTTTGATAATGATACGTTTACACCAAATATGATAAACCGTCAGCAAAATAAGAAGTGAGAATTTAGCTTGGAACCAACCCATCTGCCAGTAGCCGGGGTTCAAGAAAGTCATGATAAGCCCACATGTCCAAGTGAGCATCATGGCAGGATTACAAATAATTTTGTAAACACGCCATTCCATGAGCCCAAATTGTTCTTTAAAGGGCTGCCGTAAATGTTCCGGTTTTTGGTCAGCTTCTGCGTGATATACAAATATCCGAACCAAGTAAAACAAACCTGCAAACCAGGCTACGGCTCCCACAATGTGAAAGGCTTTGAAGTAAAAAAGGGCCATTGATAATGAGTTATCCGTTAATAGTTATCGGTGTATTTGAAAATGCATGAATGAGGTCTGATAACGTTTAACGGATAACCAATAACGTTCTGAATTGTTATCCAACAATCAATTTTTGTCCTTTCCGAACAGTATTACCTCTAAGACGGTTTATTTTCTTGAGACGGCTTATGTTGATACCGTACCGTTCCGCAATGGTAGAAAGCGTATCTCCCGATTGAACCCGGTGGTAACGCATTTTAATTTTACCTTTTGCCTTAGCCGGAGCAAGATTGGCCAAAACGGCTTTGTTCGATTCTTTATAAATCACCAGCTTTTTTCCCCGCATCACCGTATTGCTCCGCATCCGATTCCAGCGCTTCAGGTCGTAGGTATCTACTCCGTAACGATTGGCTATTCTTCCCAATGTCTCCCCTTTGCGTACCGTATGGTACATTTTCTTGGTTTGACGCGTGATAATTGTCTCCGGATCGTCATTTTCATCACCTGCCGCTACAAGCCCACCTACCTTTTTAATAGCTACGGCGCTGTCAGCAGCGTCTTCCTCATTAGAAGCTAAAGCCAATTGGGATTGGAAGGGTGACTTAGCCGCAGAATCCCAAATAGCCAAACGATTCTCTTTCAAATATTCAAAATCATGGCTTGGCACTCGAAGCACATAATCTTTTACGTACGAAGGCAATTCTGTATTAATCAGTTGAGGATTAAGTTTGTAGAGTTCCTCAAAAGTGATGTTACTTAATTTGGCAAACGTATGCAGGTTGAAATAGCCCGAAATCTGAACTGTATCTGAGAGAGTGGGATAATCAGGGGTTTCGGCAAAAATACCATGATCCGCGTGGTAATGCATCATGTAGGTCATCGCTACAAATTGCGGCACATAGTGACGGGTTTGCTTAGGAAGGAAGTTATAGATCCCCCAAAACGTACTTGAACCCGAGCGTCGCATTGCTCTTTTCACATTCCCGGGGCCTACGTTGTAGGCCGCTAATGCCATTTCCCAATCGCCAAACGCTTTGTGAAGTCTTTTCAAATAACGGCAAGCTGCATCGGTAGCTTTTACAGGATCAAAACGTTCATCGATGTAGTCGTCCTGCTTCATTCCGTATTCACGTCCTGTAGCAGGCATAAATTGCCACAAGCCTCCCGCTCCTGCGTACGAAATAATTCGTGGGTTCAGCCCTGATTCAATCAACGACAGGAATTTCAGTTCCTTGGGCATATCGTACTTTTCCAGCATTTGCTCGTAAAGCGGGAAGAACAAATTCATTTGTTCCAGCATTCGTTTTACGAAACTGGGCTTGCGATAAATGAAGTATTCAACAAACTGATGAGTAACTTTATGATAACGTAATGGAATCTCACTCTCCAACTTCGCCAAGCGCTCTCTTATCAATGCCTCAGGTACGGTCGAATCGGCCATGATTTCGACTTGTACCAATTCTTCTACACTGCTCGTGTCTGTTTCTACCTCCTGCGTACGGGCGTACTCGGTTGCTCCAATAAAAAATAGTCCCGACAGCATCCCTACGCTCAAAATTCGCTTCAATTCCATCATTGTTTTGTTGTTTTCTCGTTAGGTTTCACATTTTACAGTGAGTTTTCAAAGGCTATAGTAAAAGGGGAAATTCCTATTCATTAAAACGAAGAATCAACACCTACCTGTGTTCCTTCGATTACATATTTAGAAAATGCAAGCAGTTCAGCTTCTCCAAAAGGTTGCCCCATCATTTGCAATCCCATCGGCATTCCCTGAGCATCTGTTCCGTTTGGGATCGAAATCGCGGGATTTCCTACCACATTGGCCTGAACCGTAAATATATCTGCCAAGTACATCTGCAACGGGTCTTCGGTCTTATCACCAATCGAAAAAGCTGTTGTAGGCGTTGTGGGCATCACTAAAAAATCATATTTTTCAAAAAGTCGGTCCGTTTGTTCTTTCATCAAACGTCTCACTTTTTGGGCTTTGGTATAATACGCATCATAATAGCTGGCACTCAACACAAACGTACCCAACATAATCCGACGTTTTACTTCACTCCCAAAACCTTCACTACGTGATTTCTTGTATAAAGACATCAAATCATTTGCTTTACTACTCCGATGACCATAGCGAACCCCATCAAATCGGGAAAGATTTGAACTTGATTCTGCCGTTGTTAAAATGTAGTAAGTAGGTAAAATATAAGGCAGTAAATCGAAGTCGACTGCCTCTACAACGTGACCCTGCTCGCGTAGCCAATCCAATTTTGACTGCATAGCCTGCTTGATTTCAGGTTGAAGGGCTTCACTTTCTACCCCTTCACGCAAGTATCCGATACGTAAGTTAGCTTGTGAAGATTGAGAAGAAGCTATAAGAAGTGAATAAGAGGGAACTGATTGTTGTGAAACTGTACTGTCAAATTCATCAGGACCTGCCATAATTTCAAGCAACAAAGCAGCATCTTCCACGCTTTTCGTAATGGGGCCGATACAGTCAAACGAAGAACCATAGGCAATCAATCCCCAACGGGAAATACGTCCGTAAGTTGGTTTTAAACCGACCAAGCCACAAAAGGCTGCAGGCTGACGCACTGAACCTCCTGTATCAGAGCCGAGCGATGCCAAACACATATCTGCCTGTACTGCCACTGCCGAGCCACCTGAGGAACCACCCGGCACCCGCGAAATATCAGCGGCATTGCGTACTGCACCAAAAGCCGAATTCTCGTTGGAAGACCCCATTGCAAACTCATCGCAATTTTGGCGTCCAATGATAATTGCATCCTCATCCAATACCCGTTGCACTGCCGTGGCCGTAAACTGAGATACAAAGCCATCTAAAATTTTACTCCCTGCCTGCAGACCATGATCTTTATAACACAATACGTCTTTTATTCCTATGACCATGCCAGCCAGCCGTCCTGCCGTTCCTGCCGCTATCTTTTGGTCTATTTCATCTGCTCTTTGAAGTGCTTCCTCATCATAAACTGCCAAAAAAGCATTCAGTACCGCATTTTTCTCTCCAATATTCTCCAGATAATACGCCACCAGCTGACGACACGTAACCGCACCGACTCGAAGGTCTGCCTGTACTTCACTAAGAGAGGAATAATTATAGTTCACAATAAAAGGGTTTCAACCAATGCAGGTTGACGTTAAAACAGGAATGGTACAAAATAAAAAATCCGCAGTAGTCTTTCGGCTACTGCTGATTCTGATTGAAATTAAGAAAGATTACAATCCTACTGCACTATCATCTATCCGGGATAGTCAATTAGAATCCATTTTAAAAGAATTAACGAGTCTCGTCCAATCCTTTTTCGATACTGTCCTTCACCTCTTTAGAAGCATCTTTAAACTCGCGAATACCTTTCCCTAAGCCTTTCATAAGTTCAGGGATTTTTTTCGCGCCAAAAAGGAGCAATACAATCAGGCCAATTAGAATGACTTCCTGTCCTCCTAAACCTAAAATCAAAAAAATCGAAAGCATATTCATTGGAAAATTCAGTTAGTGATTATTTATTTATCCGTTGTTTGAAAATAGGTATCTATCTACCAACAACTAATTAGTACATCAATAAAACGAAATAAGGCCAACGTCTACCTTATCTTTTTTAATTTTAACCCTTTTTTAAGGTTTTACTCTGCAAAAATAACAACTATTTCGCAGAATATCAGTCAATGGAGACAGTATTTCGCTCCGTATCCCATTGACGAAACGCATTTAAGTCATCAGCAATGGCATTGAAAAGCCAAACGACCAAAGCGATATCGTCTGTAAATCCAATCACAGGCAACAAATCGGGGATCACATCTATAGGCGAAAGAAAATATACTAAAACTGCAATAATTCGCGTAAGCGTTTTCCAAGGCATGGTTCGATACTCTCCTTTTACGTACGCCTTTAACAGGCGTGCCAATAAAGCAATTTTTTCACGAAATGCGTCGTACCCTGCTCCTTTCAGGGCATTGGTCTTATTAAGGACATCACGTAAAAGCTGCATAAGACTACCCGTATTGCGGGCATAACGACTGGCTTTCCCCGTAGCACTTTTAAAAAAAACGGACTTTAATACCCGCATAAGGATATTATCAGATGTAGATGCAGAAGGCATTATTACAATTTAAATTAATGGTTAATAGCTTAACGTAAAACCAAACAAAAAGATTTGCTGACCGCTGAATATTCCTAATTGACCTTATATCCAACCTTGTCGGATACAAAGTTGATGGATGTGCTCATAGTGATGTTCGCTGTGCCAGGCATACATCGCCACCACTTGATGTAAAGGATAAACCAATTTACTTTCGGGATGGAAATAAGTGCGCTCTAAATCTGCCTCCGTAAGAGAATTCAACAACATCACCCAGCGTAAATGAACGTATTTGAGCAATTGAAGCGACCAATCCACCGGGGCAGCTTCCCCGTCCGCAAGTTCGGCCCATAGTGCTTCCTCATAAGGCTTTATAGTAGGATTGTCTTCTGTAAGAGCCAACTTAAAACGAATATAGGCATTCATGTGGCTGTCAGCTATGTGGTGAACCGTTTGGAGGACGGTCCAGCCTTCAGGGCGATAAGGGGTTTCTAACTGCACCTCCGTCAATACATTGACGATATTAAACAGCTTAGAAGGCAAAGCACTTATGGTTTGAATTTGGGCCTGAGTTTCGGCTTTACTGTACGTTTTGCCAAACTCAAAACGTCCAACGGGGTATTTTAAATTTTCCATTATCTTCCAAAATCATCTTGTACGCGTACGATATCATCTTCATTCGAAGGGTTTTCTGGGTCAGTATGTTGCCAAATCTCAGCCAAAACACCCCATTCAGCAAGCCCTACCAAACGGTGGCGCTCCCCTTGACGGAGTGTAATTAATTCTCCGGGCTGATACGTTTTCACTTGCGTTTCTTCGTCTGTATCGCTTGTTACCACGCCTACAATTCCCGAAACTACCCGCCAAATTTCCGCACGACGGTGATGATACTGCCACGAAAGCCGCTTTTCGGGTACTACAACCAAAATTTTGGGACTCAATTTTTGAGTAATCTGAAGACTTGATAGCTCAACTGTCGGAAAATAAGTAGATGCAAACTGAGGGGTTTGAGATTCGTCCAATACAAAAAAACCTCCCCAAGGGCGAGTTTGATCTTGATTTACAACCTTAAATCCTTGTTCACCCAATTGAGCGGCTATTTTTTCAAATATTTCTGACTTAGTGAGAATAGGTGTTTCCATGAAAATTTGCTTGTGTGAGTCGTAAAATTAGGAAAAATCTTGTAAAGTAATCTCCGTATTTTTGTCCGAATTTCAAAAGCCTCTCATGTCATTTCAACAATTAGAAGTAACACTTTTACCGGAAAAGAAAATTTATTTTGCTTCCGATTTTCATCTTGGTGCCCCCAATCATACTGAAAGTTTGAAACGTGAACGCAGATTAGTACGCTGGTTGGAATCCATTCGCCACGACGCTCAGATGATTTGCTTAGTAGGAGATTTATTTGATTTTTGGTACGAACACAAACGAGTGGTTCCTCGCGGTTTTGTACGTTTTTTGGGGAAATTAGGAGAACTTACCGATGCCGGGATAGAAATCATTGTCTTTCCAGGCAACCATGATATGTGGATGACTGATTATTTCGAAAAAGAACTCAATATAAAGACGTTCCGAAGACCGTTAGAGTTTACAGTTCACAGTTCACAGTCTAAAGTTTACAGTTTACAGTTTACAGAAAACCCTGAACAGTCAACAACTCAAACCATAAACATTTTAATCGCACACGGAGACGGATTAGGGCCGGGCGATTACAACTATAAATTACTCCAAAAGGTATTTGAGAGTAAATTGGCGCGTTGGGCATTTGGGAATTTAATGCATCCCGATTGGGCGCTTTGGTTAGGGCAATCCTGGGCCCAGCACAGTTGGAAGAAACACGACAAAGAAGCACAACCCGTCTTTCTTGGCGAAGACAAGGAATGGCTGTTACTGTACGCTAAAGAGGAAGAAAGTAAAAAGCACCGTGATTTTTACATTTTTGGCCACCGGCACATAGAATTTGACCAAGCAGTCAATAGTGAAAGTCGAATGCTGATTCTTGGCGATTGGATAAACTACAATACGTTTGCGGTGTTTGATGGCACTGCGATGGCGTTAAAAAACTACATTGAGTATTAAAAAGTGCCGATTACTATTTTTTCAAAATATCCTGACGTGAAATATTTTCGCGGGGAGCCTGTTTAAGAATTTCGCGGTATTCTTTCTTTTTCAAATCTCCATTTTTGACCGACTTAATGAAACTCGCCCACGCAAATGGATTTAAAAAGGGCATAGTAGTTGTAAAGCTTCGGTTGGCGGCATTTTCCCGGCCAAATATCTGCTGATCCATGAAGTTTCGATAATTCCCTGCGGCACTCAAAGGCGTAGCAGCAGCCATTTGCATCAACAATTCCTGACGGGTGTTCCTTTCCAAATTGTCGCGCTCAAATTCATCAGGCAATTTCATAGATATAAATGCCTTCTTAAACTCCTCTTCCGTCGCATAAGGGTATACTTTCACCTCTGCCAACGTTTTAACATCTTCCTTCATCAAAATAATGGCCGAATAAGACTCTTCCATGTGTCGTTTTGGAATGATATGGTATTGCTTTTGGTAACCCAAATAACTGAAAACCACACTATCTCCCGGAAAAACGGGCAAAGCAAAATACCCCTCTATGTCGGCAAGTGTACCTCGTCCCGCACGAGGAATTAAGATATAGGCTTTTCCAAGAGTCTGAGTTCCTTTTACACCCACTACCCGCCCCGTAAACATGATGCTTTTCACCTGCCCCTGTGCCTGTACTTCCTGCAAGGCCAAGGCACTAATCAGTAAGACTGTTACCCAAGTGAAAAGGCTGTATGTAATTTTTTGTTGCATAATCTACTTTTGAAATTGACAGGTAACGGTATCTTTCTTATAAAGTCTAACTTGTATCTTACGAAAAAATTTTAACAAACGTCACAATAAAAGGGGTAGAAAGTAATAATCCATCAAATCGGTCCAGAAATCCACCATGTCCGGGAATTGTACTGCCTGAATCTTTGATAGCGATACTGCGTTTAAATAGTGACTCAACCAAATCTCCCAAAGTACCTGATACGACCATCAACGCTCCAATACAGTACCATTCCCAGGGGCGGTGAGTCTTAAAATAAACTCCTAATATAAAGGCGATTATGGCTGCAAATAAAGCCCCTCCCGCAGCTCCTTCCCACGATTTTTTAGGCGATACCCGTTCAAATAATTTACGCTTTCCGAAATAAGTACCGGCAAAGTAGGCTCCTATATCCGTAGCCCAAAGCAGAAATAAACATCCAAGTACGATTTCATAATTGTATATACCTCCTCGCATAGCCAACACACTCAAAAGTGAAAAAGGAAGAGCAACGTAAATAATACCCAAAAATGTAAAGGCAATATTCTGAAATGGTTTAAGGTCTCGTTTTTTATATAGCTTAATAAAAAATATCATAGTCACTAATGGACTGATTAAGAAGTAGTTTTGAAAACTTATTACTTCTTTTTCAATCAAAAAAGTAATGATATTAATAAAAACGCCACACATAGTTCCATAATAAGTAAGCGGTTGATTTCCATCCAAACCAAGCAGTTTATAAAACTCCAATTGCGTCAGTACGCTGATGGCACAAAAGAGTACTATAAACGTCCATTCGCTGTAGAGAATCGCAGATAAAATAATGGCTACGCCAAAAATGGCAGCAATAATACGTTGTTGAAGATTGGAAAGATTATTCAAAGGAGATTTCATTCACTACAATTGTTTTAGCAATGATAGCATCTTTCACAGGAACATACAACTCGTATTTTCCAAAATGATAACTGCTGTCCTGTTTATTGATGATAACCGCAGAAAATCCTTGCTGCTCTAAGTAATCTCGGACGATTTCGGCGCGGTGTTGAAAGCTCGTTTCAAAGATTTTTTCCCAATTATCAAATACCATTGATTGCAGCGCTACGTTGGGAAATCATTTTTAGATTAAGAAGTAATCTGGCGGTAAGCGCTAATGAAATCAAGGCGACTATCCACGAAACAGAAGAATCGGACTTCTCAATATCAAAATTAATTACCTGTTGATGAGATAAAAACACAATCACGACGGTGGCTGCATTGTTTATAAAATGGGCAAAAATAGGAGTCCATAAATTTCGTGTCCAAGCATACATATATCCAAACATAGCTCCCAAAAGCATTCTTGGTACAAATCCATAGAATTGCAGGTGAATAGCGCTGAACAAGGCCGCTGTTGCCCAGATAGAGGCGTGCATATCACCGATTTTATGGAATATCTTTCGTTGAATAATGCCTCTGAACAGCACTTCTTCCCCAACAGCCGGTATAATAGCAATGACCACCAAAGCCACTATTAACTCTGCTCCAGTACTGAAATTGGTTAAAAATCGTGTCATAGTAGCCAACTCATCTTCTTTACGAAGCATCCATTCCTCAATTCGTTGCAAACCTTGCGGCAAATGAAGATTTCCATTCCATTCAATAATCCAGCTGTTGAATGGCATAAATACCAAAACAATTAAGAGGGCAATTGCGAGAAGCAAATAGGAAGGTAAAGGTCGACGCACAAATTCTTCGACTCGATGCTGCTCTGACCAACGCCAATAGATCACGCCCGGAATCAAAAAAGTAAAAAGATGAGAAATCGCCTGTAACAACATCAAATACCACCAGGAATTTGGGAACTGTTGAGGGTTTTGGAGCATTTGAGAAACATCTTCTAAACCCATCCCTCCCTGCGGCATACTCAATGCCATGATAGCTGCCATAGCCAGTAGATTACCCAATGACATACCTAACAATACTAATCCAAGCAGCAACATCACGTTACGCCACGGGGGGCGTTGTGGGATACTATGTGCAATATCAGAATGAATTTCTTCCACGGGTTAGGTTAAAAACTAATACAAATATAACATTCCCTGCAAAAATATGACAACCTATTCCATTTTAGTGTCAAATTTAATGAGCAACAATAGTGTTTCAAAAGTAGTTTAAAAAAGATGCTCATAAATCAAACAGGCTTTTGGGGTCTCCAAAAGCCTGTTTGATTTATGAATAGTTGATAACTAAAGTGTCCGTTTAACTTCCTTCATTTCAAAGCTTTCAATAATATCTCCTATTTGAATATCATTTAAACCTTTGATACTGACACCGAATTCAAATCCTGATTTCACTTCATTAACGTCATCTTTGTAGCGTTTAAGCTGCGAAATTTCGCCTTCGTGCACAACAATAAAATCACGTATCACCCGAACTTTATTATTTCGTTTAATGATACCATCTGTGACGTAAGAACCAGCAACGGTACCGATTTTGCTAATCTTAAAGACCTCACGTACTTCCGCATTTCCGACGATTGCTTCTTCCATCGTTGGTTCCAACATACCTAACATGGCGTCTTTGACCTCATTGATGGCATCGTAAATGACCGAGTAAAGACGAATCTCTATTTGCTCCTGCTCAGCCAATTTCTTAGCATTATTTGAAGGTCTCACTTGGAAACCTACAATGATGGCATCAGAAGCTATCGCCAAATTGACATCAGATTCGGCAATTTGTCCAACGGCCTTATTGATAATATTGACCTGAACTTCTTCAGTCGAAAGTTTAAGCAACGAATCTGAAAGGGCTTCTACTGAACCATCCACATCACCTTTGATGATAATGTTTAGTTCTTTGAACGTTCCAATTGCCTTACGACGTCCAATTTCTTCTAAGGTAATGTGCTTACGAGTACGGATTGTTTGCTCACGCATGATTTGCTCACGCTTATTCGCAATTTCGCGGGCTTCGCGTTCGTTCTCCATTACATTGAACTTATCTCCCGCTTGTGGCGCTCCATTTAAGCCCAACAGCTGTACGGGAGTAGATGGTCTTGCCTCTTTGAGACGAGTGCCTGTAGCATCAAACATTGCTTTAGCACGTCCATAGTGCGCTCCGGCGATGATAACATCCCCTACTTTCAGCGTACCTGTTTGTACCAAAATTGTTGCCAGATAACCTCGGCCCTTATCAAGTGAAGCTTCGATTACTGTACCCGAAGCACGACGATTAGGATTAGCTTTTAATTCCAGTAATTCTGCTTCAAGCAATACTTTTTCGAGTAACTCAGCAATACCTACTCCGGACTTAGAAGAAATTTCCTGCGTTTGGTATTTTCCTCCCCATTCTTCTACCAGAATGTTCATGTTTGCCAAAGCTTCACGAATTTTTTCAGTATTAGCACCTGGCTTATCTATTTTACTAAAGGCGAATACAATAGGAACTCCCGCATTCTGAGCATGATTGATTGCTTCACGGGTTTGAGGCATGATTGAGTCATCGGCCGCAATTACGATGATAACTACGTCAGTCACTTTAGCTCCCCGAGCACGCATGGCTGTAAAGGCTTCGTGACCCGGCGTATCCAAGAAAGCAATTCGGCGACCGCCTTCTGTTTTAACACTATAAGCACCAATGTGCTGGGTAATGCCCCCCGCTTCACCCGCAGCAACGCGAGTACGACGGATATAGTCAAGTAACGATGTTTTACCATGGTCAACGTGACCCATAATAGTCACAATAGGCGCACGCTCCAAAAGATCTTCTTCGGCATCTTCCTCTAATACAACATCGCCCTGAATTTCTTCTTCGGCTGAGATAAATGAGACTTCAAAACCAAATTCGTCGGCAATAAGCGAAATACTTTCTGCATCCAAACGTTGGTTGATAGAGACAAACATCCCCATGCTTAAACACACAGATATAACTTCCTGCACAGAAGAGTCCATCAGAGAAGCAAGTTCATTTGCCGAGATAAACTCAGTTACTTTGAGCACTTTTGCATCCTCCTGCTCTTGCATTAAGCGTCCTTCTTCGGCCTCAGCACGCACTTTACGACGTTCACGTCGTTTATCCGCGCCAAAGTTTTTACCTCTCGTTCCTCCACTCAAGCGGGCATTAGTCGCCTTTATTGAATCTGCAACTTCTTTCTGCGTAATTTCGTCTTTTCGCTCACGTCGGTTATTGTTTCCACCTTTTTTGTTCGCTCCACCACCTCCGGTAGTTGTAGCTGGTTTCTTTGCATTTGCATTGTTATTAGCGGCATTCACATTAGTACCCGTGGCAGGAGTAGTATTAGAAACAGGATGTGCAGGAGTAACAGGTCTTGAATTACCTCCATCACGGGGAGCGTTCGCTGGCTTATCGCCAGGTCTTGCCCCTCTGTTAGCAGGTGCATTCTCTATTACTTTCTCTCCTTTACGAACTCGCTTACGTTTACGTTTTTTATCTTTATCCCTATTAGCGGCGCTATTGTCATTACTGCGGCGTTCTGTAGGGAGTTCAATTTTTCCTAAAATTGTCAACCCTTTCAACGGATCTGCTTTTGCTTCAATCAGCATAGGCTCCACCTCTGGCTCAACTACTGGCACTTCTTTCGGTGGCTCAGGCTTTCTTTGAGCAGGCGGGGTCGGTTGTTGCGGCCTTGAATTCCTATTGGCAGGCTGTTGTTGCTGCTGCGGTCTGAAACCTTCTTCTCTGCGGGGAGGTCTTTGCTCCCGAGATTCTGGTCTGTTCTCCACAATTTTATTTTCTACAACAGGTACTTTAATCGGTTCCGGTTTGGGTTCTTCTTTAGGTACTTCCACAACTTTAGGTGCTTCCACAGCAGGCGCAGAAATCTCTTCTACAAGTGTCGCAACTTTTTCTACAGGCTTTGGCTGCGGCAGCTCTACCACCGGTTTTGGTAATTCCTCCGCAGGTTTTACTTCCTGTTTAGGCTCAGGCACAGGGGTTGGTTTGACTTCAACCACAGGTGTCGACACTGGTTGCACGACTGCAACTACTTCTGGAACAATTTCTTTGGTCGTTTCAATTACAGGAACTACCAGAGGTTCTATTTTCTTTTCTTCAACCACAGCAGGCACCACAGGTTTTGGTATTTCCGCAGGTTTGGGGGCAGGTGGAGGCGAAACGATTTTGGGAGCATCCAAATCAATTTTACCAACTACTTTTAAACCAATAGGTGATGTTTCAGCATGTTCAGACTCCTTTCCGACCGGTTCAGGCTGTGGCTCTGCAACAGTGGGTTTTGTATTGACAGCAGCGGCCTGTGAAGTACGGAAATACAATACAGGGCTATCATCAGGCTTAGATTGAGGCACGGCTACTTCTTCTTTTTTGGGTGTGCCTCCCCCCAATAACGCCTCAGCCCTGAATTCCTTTGCTAAGAATTCAAGCTGTTCTGCGTTCAATTTGGTATTGGGATTGTTGTCCACCTTATACCCTTTTGCCGCTAAAATACTCGCTACCGCAGCGTGGTTACGGTTGAGTATTCGAGCCGCTTGGCTAAGGCGCATACTTTTTTCTTCCGACATATTGGAAATGTTCGTACCGAAGTACGGGTTATTGGTTATTCGTTATTCGTTATTTGGGAAAAACCTTAAAAATTAGTCCAAAGATACAGATTTATTTATCAACAATGGACATATATACAACTAAACAAGGCTTAAAACCACGTTAGTATTGGGCATTTTAAGTTTCAATACTCCTTTTATTCAAACTCTCGACGCAAAATTTCTAAGATTTCATCCACTGTCTCTTCTTCAAGGTCTGTACGGCGAATCAGTTCTTCCTTGCTGATGCTAATCACTTGTTTAGCGGTATCCAAACCAATTTTACGGAATTCCTCAATCATCCATTCGTCAATCTCATCCGTAAATTCGCTCAAATCAACATCTTCTTCGTCTTCCTGACCTTCTACATCACGGAATACATCTATCTCCATTCCTACCAAACGGCCCGCCAATTTAATATTCTGACCTCCTTTACCAATTGCTAAAGATACTTGGTCAGGTTTTAAATAAACCGATACTCGTTTCGTCTCGCGGTCTATCACCATGGAAGTGATTTTGGCAGGACTCAGTGCCCGTTGGATAAGCAATTCAAGATTCTCGGTATAATTGATAACATCAATATTCTCGTTGTTCAATTCCCGCACAATTGTGTGTATCCGCGAACCTTTCATCCCTACACAGGCTCCTACCGGATCAATGCGATCATCGTAAGATTCTACGGCTACTTTCGCTCTTTCTCCCGGCTCCCGAACAATCTTACGAATATTAATAAGTCCGTCATAAATTTCGGGAATTTCCGTTTCAAACAATCTTTCCAAAAATACCGGTGACGTACGTGAAAGCGTAATGCGAGGCGTACCGTTGTTTAATTCAACTTTATGAATTACTACTTTTACGGGTTCTCCTTTACGGTACTTGTCCTTAAAAATTTGTTCCTGTTTTGGCAATACAAGTTCGTTTCCTTCCGAGTCTAAACAGATAATCTCATTTTTGAGCATCTGATACACATCTACCGTGAGAAGGTCGCCAACCATGTCTTTGTATTTGATATACAACAACTCTTTTTCCAAATCTTTGATTTTTTGAATCAACGTTTGGCGAGCAGTCTGCACCATACGACGTCCGAAGTCTTCCAACTTTACTTCTTCAGCCACTTCTTCCCCAACTTCAAAGTCATCCTGAATTTTATGGGCTTCGGTCAAAGGAATTTTATCGGGTTCCCAAATATCTTCTGAATTGTCGTCTACAATCTCACGAGTACGCCACATTTCAAGATCACCGCTATCGGGGTTGATAATGACGTCAAAATTGGTATCTGTACCATATTTTTTACGAATCATCGTGCGAAACACTTCCTCCAGGACTTTGATGATCGTTGGACGATCAATGTTTTTGGAGCGAGCAAACTCGGCAAACGATTCTATTAATACTACACTATCCATTTTCTTACGAAAGAGTTAATAGTTATTTGTTAACGATACACCGCGGTCGCGACGATCCGCCGTTGCGGTTATTAATGCTTTATTTTAAAACTTTATCTGTACTTCTACTTTGGAAATATCAGCGTATGCAAAGAACAGCTCAACAGGTAATTGGTCTTTTTTCTTCTTTTTTACTTCTTCCAGCAACATAAATCCCTCCTCCGTCGCCGATTGAAGTTGCCCTTTTTTCTCTATTCCATCTTTCAATACAATTCGTAATGTACGGCCAATATTTTTGCGAAACTGACGCGGCATGGCCAATGGATAATCTACTCCTGGCGACGAAACTTCAAGTGTATATGCGTGAGGGATCAATTCTTCGGCTTCAATCAAATCATCTAATTTGCGGCTAATCTCAGCACATTCATCAATACTTATTCCGGCATCGCTGTCTATCAATACAGTTACTTTCGGCCTGATTTTGGAAGGTGATACCTGTACTTCAACTATGAAAAAGGTATCATCTTCCAAAAGCGTGGAAAGTAAAGCGATGATTTTTTCTTTTACGTTCATTTTTTGCCAACAAAAAAGGGGAATTTGACTCCCCTCAATAATCATCCATCATACAATTGCGGTGCAAAGGTAATTGATTTTTACTAATTTAGCAATAGCGTTTGTATCTAAAAACCTCATAGTACGCAATTCCTAAAGAAAGCACCCGTATGCCTCAACATTTTATTATTTCAGAGTATGGTTCTATCAGACGAGGGAGCGATTACCCTCTTTCTGAACGGGTTAACACATTATCGGACATTTTTGTTTCCGAATCTACGTTTGCGTTTTTGAAACAACTTACGTTTAAGGCAAATGCCGATTCCGTCCTAAGTTTTACGATTCAAAAAAGCCGGGAATGTATTCGGATAAAAAAACAAGTTGGTTTACTGGAAACTTCTGACGGTACTCAAATCGAAATTTTACCAAAAGTAGTTCGCAACGACAATCCGGTCCAAGCCAGAATGTGTCTGTTGAAAATGCTGCGCTACGTTCCTGATTTACCCTTTCATACACTCACACAGGCTCATTTACACCACGCTAATTTGCCGCTTTGGGAAGTTTTCATATCGGCTTTTATTGCTGAAATGGAAAAATTGACAAGACAGGGAATTCAGAAATCGTACATAACCATAGAAGATAACCAACCTTTTTTACGCGGGAAGTGGCTTCTTAATCGTCAAAATCACGCACACCCCGAAACTTTGTACGTAGCCCATGATGAATTTTCGGCAGCTATTTTACCCAATCAACTCTTAAAAACGTGTCTTTTATTCTTAGTAAAACGAAGCAGACATTTGCCCAATCAAACAAGATTGCGGCAGTTGCGATTTGCATGGGATGAAGTAACTGTTTCGGAGAATATAGATGCTGATTTTGAAAAGAGTAAAGGATTGATGAGGAATTTCAAGCGCTATGAAAAGGCGCTTCAATGGGCTAAAGTATTGCTCCAACAACAATCTTGGGCTACCTCAGGGAAGGAGGCTAATGACTCCTTACTGTTCCCGACAGAACGGCTTTTTGAAAACTACGTGGCTAAAGGATTTAAAGCCTATTTGACGGATTTTGACGTAGTTTATCAAGACACTTTACATTATCTGATAGACGATCACGCAGGTAAAAAGCAATTTAATTTACGCCCTGATTTGGTGCTGAGAAAAGGGAATCGAACGATAGTGCTGGATATGAAATGGAAGTGGATTGAGCCAAACGCTCCAAAGCAAAGTATTGAGCAGGCTGATTTATACCAACTGTATGCTTATGGCCAAAAATACAACGCTGATGCTCTTTTCCTAATCTATCCTGCGCATGAATCATTTCAAACTCCGCTCCCACCTTTCCGTTATGACGAACAGCTAACGCTTACGGCAATTCCGTTCAATATCACAAATTCTTTAGCCAATGAGATGGCGAAGATAAAAACCTTTTTAGAGTAAACCCTCGGTAAATGACACATTTGAAATATCATTTACCGAGGCTACTAATTTTACTTTATGCATTCAAAGCACGGTTGCCTGTGGCAGCCAAACACGCTTCTTTGAAAGCTTCAGTATAGGTAGGATGCGCGTGCGACATACGACTCACGTCTTCTGCCGATGCACGATATTCCATTGCTACCACAGCTTCTGCTATCATATCAGCAGCGCGTGGGCCAATAATATGCGCTCCCAAAATCTCATCGGTTTCTTTATCCGCCAACACTTTTACGGTACCGTCAATGTCCATACTGGCACGGGCGCGTCCAAGCGCTTTAAAAAGGAATGAGCCTGATTTATAAGCAATTCCTTTGGCTTTGAGCTCGTCTTCGGTATAACCTACTCCCGCTACTTCCGGCCATGTATAGACCACGTTAGGAATCAACAGATAATTAATATGCGGTTTTTGTCCAACGATTGTTTCCGCTACAAACACACCTTCTTCTTCCGCCTTATGAGCCAGCATAGCGCCCCGAATCACGTCACCGATCGCGTAGATGTTAGGAACCTTCGTTTGCAGCGTATGCTCATCTATTTCAATTTTACCGCGTGAATCAGCGGTTAAACCTGCATTTTCAAGGGCTAGTCCATCGGTATAGGGGCGGCGTCCAACACTCATAAGGCAATAATCACCTGTAAAAGTTACGATTTCACCTTTTGGGTTTTCAGCAGTAATAACTACTTCATCGCCCGTGTTCTCAACCGTTTTTACCTTGTGACTAAAATAGAAATCAGCACCTAATTTCTTTACAGTACGCAGCAGTTCTTTACCCATGGTGGCGTCCATGGTTGGAATCATGGCAGGAGCGTATTCAATAAAAGTTACTTTCGCACCAATTCTGGCATAGACTGAGCCCAACTCGGCTCCAATCACTCCCGCTCCGATTACAATAAGATGTTTCGGAATTTCCTGAAGAGTCAACGCTTCGGTTGAAGTGATAATGCGTTTTTTATCAATGACTACCCCCGGTAACGATGAAGGTTTAGACCCGGTGGCAATGACAATGTTCTTACCCGCAATCATTTCAATATCTCCACTTTCCTTTGTGATTTTCACAGTATTTTTATCCACAAAAGAGCCCATCCCTTGATAAACATCAATCTTGTTTTTCTTCATCAGGAACTCAACCCCTTTGCATACTTGGTTCACAACTTCAGCCTTACGAGCTATCATCTGCGCAAAATCAACCTGAAGATTTTCGAGTTTGATGCCATGTTCGGCAAAAGAGTGAGAAGCGTTGTAATAATGCTCGGAAGAATCAAGCAATGCCTTGGAAGGAATACAGCCTACATTGAGACACGTACCTCCGAGGGTTTTATATTTTTCGATAATAGCCGTTTTCAAGCCCAATTGCGCACAACGAATAGCGCAAATGTAGCCGCCAGGCCCTGAACCGATTACGATGACGTCGTATTGCATGGTGAGTTATAAATTTAATAGAGATTTCAACTATAAAATTGAATATGAATATTATTAATCATTTTGATTTGGGCCTCTTAAAAACGGCCAATAGACCTGAGGTCTCAGAGTGGCTTGTTAACCAACCTTTGGTTTCTATTGAAATCATAGACACTAACTCCCAACCCTTCTCTCCGTATTCGTCTAATTTTTCCTGAAACTGTTCTAACTCCTCTAAACTAACGTACACTTGTAAATATTCCCATTGCATAGATAAAAGTTTTAAGCAAAAATCAACCTGCCTTTTGGCACAGGAATAGTCCACCCTTCTTCCTGAGCGATTTTGAGCCATTCAGAAGCTACCTGATTAACATTTTTTAACGCATCTTCATAGCTCGTTCCATGAGCTATACACCCCTTTAATTCAGGAATTTCGGCTAAGAATGCCTCATCCTCCTGACTCCAATAAATAATTATTTCGTATTTTGAAGCCATTATTGAGTCGTTATTTTATTACTGACAATAAAATCTCTTACTTGTTTGACTTGGTAAGGTTTTGCTTGGTTATTCTTGTCACGTTGCAAATTGATAATCCCTACAATTCCTTTTTTCTTAAATATATGATGACTCCCAGCAGTGGTTCTTTCTTCAAAATCCAAATGTAATAATACATTTCTAAGTTCGTCGAAAGTAAAGTTTTTGTCCGAAGTACCCGAAAGAAGTTTAAAAATCAATTTCTCAAATTTACCCATTCCTTATTAGTGATTATGCCGAAATATAAGTTAAGTTGATGCGCGAACAGTACCTTTGAGATTACTAACGAAATCAACAATGAACTATTTAGAAATACGTCAAAATCAGACTCAGTTTCTGTCCTTGACC
>Ga0247843_1004845_pt1 | contig 19560 bp, 26 predicted proteins | sample LaCruzMarch2017__FD_192420 | JGI IMG/M metagenome (GOLD analysis project Ga0247843, IMG submission 192420) | Freshwater microbial communities from meromictic Lake La Cruz, Castile-La Mancha, Spain - LaCruzMarch2017_8m | ecosystem: Environmental > Aquatic > Freshwater > Lake | place: Spain...
AAAAACCGCGCAAAATGCAAAAAAAGTGAAGAAGTGAATATAAAGAGATGATCAGAGCTAATAAGAAAGCCACAAGCGGACTATAATTAGCACTCGATAAGCAAGCAAGAAAGCAAGAAAGCAACCGAAGCAATGTCATCAATGACGTATGAATTTCCGGAGAGCAATGTGCCTTTGACGTTGGTGGAAAAGGTGAAAGAGTATGGCAACTTGGCTGGTAAGAGCGGCGAGATCAAGAAGACGATCGATGCCCTCCTGAACTGGGCCATTGCCTCGGTCGCAAAGGGCGAAGTTGTCTACTTTCACAAGATCCTCAAGCTGGTCAGGGTGACCAAGAAGGAGCGAACGTTTCGCAACCCGAATCCGGACCACGCTGAAAAGACCACGACCAAGGGCATCAGGTATGTCATGGTCGCCAGTGTCATGACTGCCGTCAAGAACGCCATGGAACACCTGCCCGTCGTCGACACTGTGGTCGCTTCTGCTTCCGACGAGGAAGACGAAGACGAGGACGGTTCCGATGGAGAGGAGAAGGAGAAGCCTAAGAAGACCAAGGCCAAGAAGCCAAAGGCAGCTGTCAAGAAGGCAACCGTCAAGAAGACCAAGGCAATTGCCAAGGACGAGGAGATGGATGTGGTTCCCCCCGTCTCAGAGGACGAGGACGCTGACGCTGACGCTGCTGCTGCTGCTGCTCCCTCGAAGAAGACCGAGCCCAAGGAGAAGAAGCCCAAGGAGAAGAAGAAGCCTGCCAAGGTGCCTTCTGAGATCCAGCCGGCCTCTGACACCGAAGAGCCCACAGCTGCTGCTGCATCGTCTTCCAAGAAGCCCAAGGGCAAGAAGGGAGGCAAGAGCGGCAAGAAGGATGTGGAGGACTTTGAGCTCAAGACCGAGGTCTATGACGAGATTGGAGACCTGTCTGACGAGTAGTGTAGGGCCAAACTTGCAGCCCGCTCATTGCATTCGCTTGGGCAGGGCAAGGCGGGTCCAAAGGACCCCAACCAAAGGTTGTCCCCCTACAACCCCGTACATCCGACTCACTAGGTATATTTTTGATAGCTGTTTCGACAGTTTGCGTCAGATTCCGTGTTGTTTATTATTAAAATGGTGTAAAATCCATTTGCTCTGGAATCGACTCGTTTTTATTTAAAATGGTACCAAACAACCCATTTTGCTCTGATTTAACACTATAAACATAATAGCACAAACAAGAGGATATATAACCCCTGCATGTAAAGCTTAGAGTCAACATCAAGTGTACACTGCCATTTTTCCTTTTGTGAATTCAATTCATATAAAAGATTACACTCGGCTGTACTAGAGGTATGTTTGATCTTCCTGTCGAAATCCGAGAGAAAATATGGCGGCGTGCTCGCTACGAATCTGCAAGAGATTGTGTGAAAACCAAATTGGCCAACCGTACACAAGTTATTGAATTGTATATTTCTTCAATCGAGTATACAGTAAAAGTGTACATGCGAATAAACAAAACGAAAATATTATTCATCGAAAACATCATGAACAAATTCGTGTCTGAAAACGTAATGATTGTCGGAGTCAGCGATACGTCGCGCGTCCATTTTTCGTGCACAAGTTCTCGAGTTCTTTTGACAGATTACACGACTCGGCACTATATTTACCGAAAAAACAATATCGATCAAATCCAAAAAGACACCAATATAATAAACGCATGGTACAACAACACTGGTCACATGGATGTGATGTCTCCCGGCACGACAATCCGAATATTCAAATTTGATTGGTGAGTTGTGATTTTGATTGGTATTACACATTCAAGCAAACCAAAGAGAGTATATATATAACCCCTGGAGCAGTACCGGTCAAAAGTAGACGGGCAAGGATGGTAAAACAACAATAGGGTACAAGAATAATAAAACCAGCGAGATTCGTTTAAAAGCAAACCGATGGCACTTTTAAATACGTCAAATAGCCATGGTTCCTTTGATAGCTGGATACGAGATATAAGCCCCAATGTCAAAGTCGTCGACGGTTAACAATGACCAAGGTTTGTGTGCGGCCTCTTCCGATATACACAGTTTTGGACTGGGCAAAGGTTTTCTCTTTAATTGTTGTTCGACTTGCAAGATGTGATTCGAATAAATGTGCGTGTCTCCTGTAGAAATGACGAGTTCTTTTGGCACGTAGCCGGTGCGTTTAGCAATCAGACATGTAAGGATGGCATAGCTGGCAATGTTAAAGGGTAGTCCTAGGAAGCAATCGCTGCTCCTACAGTATACGTGTGCGGACAGACACTTTTCCTTTTCAACATAAAATTGTATAGCGATACCATGACAAGGAGCGAGCACACATTGATCGACGACCCCGGGATTAAAGGTGGTCATGAGGTGACGACGACTATAAGGATCATTAGTGAGCGATGCCACGACATGTTCAAGTTGGTCGAAACCAGGGGTCGAGTCAGTCGAGTCAGTCGAGTCAGTCGAGTCAGTCGAGTCAGTCGAGTCATAAGCATAAGCTTGTCCGTGCCTCCTCAGAGACCAACCATATAAAGGACCCGTTTGACCGACTTGATAGGACGTGAGACCACGTTGATCAAGGAATTCGCGACTCGTGTTACCCTTCCATATTCCGACGCCATCAGCTTCCAACTCTTTAGAATCGGAAGATCCCCTAAGCATCCACAAAAGTTCTTTAACGATGGCCTTGTATGGAATGGCGCGAGTAGTGATCACAGGGATCAGCGAGTCTGTCAGGTCGAACCTGAGTTGTTTAGCGAATAGAGCAACGGTTCCAATGCCGGTTCTGTCAGGTCGGGATGCGCCATTAATCAAGATGTCGCGCAACAGGTCAAGATAGGCGAACTCACCAATAGTGCTGATTTTATCAACTTTTTTAAAAGTGACGAATCGATAAAAGCACTGACCGACAGGAGACCACATACGAGTGGAACAATCCTCTACCCGATAGTCGGATGGCCAAGGGAACCAAGTATCAAACCTAAAATCATCCTTTTCTACCACGGTTGCGTAAATTGTATTAGCGACCCCCATGAAATGCTGGTACAACCTGGACCCCCCTATAACGAAAAGAGTCTTGTAAGGGTCGTCGGGTAAACAGTCAGTCCCGAGAGCTCCCGCAAGCTGATATATAGCGTGTGGCCCAACAATAGCTAGAGAAGGGTGAGCAAGTTCAAGGATATCTGCCGACCTAGAGTTTTGAGAACTAATGACAATATTAAACCTGTCTACTAGTGGCTTTTTACCCAGTGATTCAAAAGTGTGCCTACCCATGACGACTGCATTGTTCCTAGACAATTCGTCAAGATGAGCATTGTGCTCGGGAATGTCCCAAGGAACTTTTCCATCAATACCAATGCCCAAGGACTTTTGACTGAAAGCAACAATCATCGAGACACCGCTCATTTTAAGATACGAATACATGCAATACACGACATGTCTTTAAATAGTCAGACATCAACTACTTTTTGTTTCTTTTTTCTCAAATACCATTGAATCCATCGTAAAGGAACGTTGGGCAGTGGCTTTTCAGGTGGAGACTCGACCGGAGTAGCAAGACATGTAGCCACTTCGTAATCGGCTGTAGGAGAAGGAGCAGGAGCACTAGCCATACAAGTAACAATGGATGATATAGGGGCGTTGGCAATGCTATAGAATTGAAATGAAGGAGCATATGCGGACAGTACAGTAGAAGACCGACGGGAACTGGCACTAGCACTGGGACTAGAAGGTACGCTAGGAACAAAAGGAATGCTTGTTATAAAATCAGGACAGCTTTTGGACTTGATCATTATACATACATGACTTCTAAAAATGACTTCTTTATATAGATAATAATGGACCAGTATAAATCGTGTGTATGGGGAGCGGACGGCGAGCTAAGATGTGATAGGGTGTGTAATGGAAAGGTGTGTCGAGACAAGTATGAATATTTTACAAATGTACTACCAACCCATACCTATAGTATAAATATAATCGTAACGGATGCGAACAAGTCCCATATATTTTACAAGCAGTCTTATCCCAATATCGACTCGTCTACCGCGTATACCCTGGACACTATAATATTGCCCGACCTCCATAACAATAGTTCTCCGGGTATTCTCGAGATACAAGACATGACGGATTACCAAGGACCTTTATTAAAGCCCCAACTGTTGCAACTCGTCATAGATAACAATGGCCAACAAGAGGACATGTTGTTCAACAGCCCGTATGGATTCAACGTCTTGTTAAGGACGGCAACATTGGAATTAAAACGAATAGGAACAACAAGAGTGGTGATGAATAGGATTGCAATGGACATTTAAGGAATGAGTAATATACAGTACAAAATATTGGGCCAGTCAAACAACCAACTAGAAAAAATGTCACGACTTATATAAAAGAGTATAATGGATATTGCACCACGAGCATCCTTGATAGTAACGAGTTCGTTCTTGGTAATAATAGTCTTGGCATTTGTCGCATTCATTATTTATCACTTTATAACCGAATGCAAGGGTTGTGCATGTACAACAGTAGTGTCCCAAGAAGTGTCGAGTAAAAAGTTGTAATATTCAAACAATGCTTTTATACTAGGAGCATATTTTGGGCACGTGTTGGTTGGTTTATCAAAGGTATTAGTTTTGTATGACTTGTATGTTGTTAATGACTTGTATGTTGTTAATGACTTGTTTCTCATCTTTATAACAAATACTTTTCTATTTTTATAAATGTCACGGTAATAAGCTGCATCATAATCGATCCCTTTTATATAAATTTCAGATGTAATGAATTGATTATACCTTTTAATAATACGACATGATGTCGGATAATGTAAATTATCAATTTGATCCCAGCCGAGTTCAACAACAATTGTCAAATTAGGAAAGCAAGTTGTAAAATCTGGATACAAATCTTGATCACTATAAGACTCGTGATTGTAATATTTGTGAATCTCTGCATGTACCAGATGTTCTATATATCGCCTGTAAACAAGTTTCTTGGTCGAGCCACTTTGTATACTAAAGGATGTTATTCCTTTGACAAATTCATTACATATTTCAGTGACTCGATTCCGCAAGTTGTTGAATTCAAGTATAGTGTCAAAAACAAGTTGGACAAGTTTTACAGTGTCTTTATTCCGAATCTGTTTAAGAGTTGCCATGGCGAAATATAGGTATTGCCTATATTGTGTTTATAAACCTTTTAATTGTGTTTATAAAGATGTGCCACAAACATGGGTTTTGTATCACGACTGTATTTTTTAATTTGTTTTAATGACATTGATTGTAATTTTGCAGCTAGCCCGGATAAAGCTGTATTAACTACATTTATTGCAATAGTCTTGTCGGCTGGTATAAAGGAATAAATCATACCATATTGTGGTCTATATAATTGCGAATACATGTGCAATGCTGCCAATAACTCGTCAACATGCGACATTTTATTTATAATTCATGGCATCTTTTATAAATATAAATTCAATAACATGTGCCAGTCCGATAAGAATATGAACAAAATGGTGAGATCTCCCAAAGAGATCAAGAGTGCCTGGAGTAAAGAATCGTTCAGGCCAACAGTTGGTATAAAGTAGACCGGATACGAGTAGAGATCCAAGAGTAGCGATAGGATACCAGAATGATGTTTTACCTAGAAATGCCGACGCAATCATGGGAAATGTGTAACAAGCAACTGCTATAGTAATGAATAATGCATTTGTACTTTGTTTGATATTTTTCTTAAACAAGACAAAGATACACGAGACAAGACACATGATTCCAGTAAGAATACATGTAACGGGCCAAGGGACAGCATAGTAGCAAAGAGCAAGAGTAAGAGGACATGAAGCTATAAATATAAATGTCAAGTCCAGCCTTCTCCAAGTTTCAAATACACTTTTATTTATTGGCATGAACAAGTGGTATCCAAGAGAAAATGGAAGATGAACCATAGCTGAAAGTAAAAACATGAAGAATGGCCATGAACCGTCTGACAAGAACAAGTATAGATATATTGAAATCATGTTGCAGACTATCATGGACATGCATCCCAAGCATTTGTAGATTCACTGTGACGAGTAAAGAGTGAATGGAAACAAGAAAGGTAAGATCCTCCCAATCTGTAATGGGTGGTGAGGAAAGGAAACCGTAAATACTCGGGAACTTGATCACTTGTGAGACCAAAACGAGTCATGTATTTATCAAGTGTTTAATCAAGTGTTTAAATAGATTTGTCATAACACTTTTTTCTTTTGAACCTTTTACATTTTACTATTTTTCCAAGTTTCGATAGAATGCGTCAAGTTCCTTGGCAATTCCCCGAACATTAAACCCGCCATTATACGGTTGAGCCGACCACTGTTTAGAAGGGAACATTTTGATTAGCGCAGGCTTGACAAGGGTCGTGTTTATAGGAAACGTATCTTGATTGATATTCCATTGTGGCCGCACAAAGAGTTCAACATGTTTTATATGCGTCCCGGTCCCGAGCCAGTGTTTTACTTCTTGACGAAAGAATGTATAATTCTTGGTGACTTGAAAGACACGGTGACGCTTTTTATAAACAATTTCAAGTTCAAATAGGACGAGTTCAACAGGGACGTCATCCTCATCTTCATCCTCTTCTATAATCAATTCCTTTTCCGCCCTCTTGTTAAATTCACGAGCTGAAAAGGTAGCATGTTTCAAAACATCAAGAACAATAGGATCTTTTTCACCAGCAAAAATGTCACGAATCGTCTTGTCGTCCCTAGATAGATCGATAGCTCCAAAAAAGTCGTGATTGTCAGAATTTATTATTATTTTGGAATACGTTTTGATAGCGTCATCAAACAAGTCGGAAATCGCCGCAGGAATAACCAAGACACCACTATCGGATATGCCAGGATTTTTGAGCCACGTGTATTTTGATGTGACAAAGTATGCCAAATTGTATCGATCGTATAAATTAACAACATCACCCGGATTTAGACGAGTATTCAACAACTTTTCGAATGCGCGAACCGATATATTCACCTTTTCATTTTCGTAAGCGGCCAAACAAATTGCTTTAAACGTTGGGTCATTATAGTCGACTTCATATAAAACAGGACCAGATTGTTCTTTCAGATATTTAGCAATAAATGCATCAAGCAAGAGGATTTCAACAGATCCCAGAGCATTAGCTTTTGCCAATTTGGCATCTCCTTTTTTCCCATCTGGTTTTATAACGAGTATATTGGTGAGGCCAGATACAGCAGTCGTCACTTTACCACCGGCCGCCATTATACGAGCTGCAAGATCGTCATCTCTGAAACCAGAAAATACAATCTTCTTGTTGGCGAGCATGGTTGTATTTTACTTTTACAAACACATAAAACACGAACAAACGAATATAAAGGAATAAATCATGTAAAAAGTGACGAGTCTTCTTACTACAAGTGTTTATAAACATGTCTTTGAACGAGTTGCAAGAGGAAGCATATGCTGCGTTTTTCCGTCATGAAAACTTGTTCTTGACGGGTTCAGCTGGCACAGGCAAGAGCCATGTTTTAAAAGAGATAAACAAGGTGGCTTTGCGCAAAGGGCTCAAGGTAGGATTGACGGCGACCACGGGATCCGCGTCTCATTTGATCGGTGGAAGGACGATTCATTCGTTCTTGGGAATAGGACTAGGCAAAGGAACGGCAGCTCAACTGGCTTCTGCGACTGCGGCCAAGAACAAGCCCGTGTTGAAAAAGCTCAAGACGCTGGACGTGCTGGTGATTGAAGAGGTGTCCATGTTGGAGGAGGAGTTGTTTGAAAAGATAAGCGACTACCTGTCCTTGATCAGACAGTGCACCAAGCCTTTTGGAGGCTTACAGGTGTTTGTCCTGGGCGACTTTTGCCAGTTGCCCCCGATCAGCAAGGGAGGAACAGGACCCAAGTACTGCTTCAAGAGCAACGTGTGGTCGAGCATGAAGTTCACCACGGTTCAGCTCCGAGACTTGGTGAGGCAGCACACGGATCCGCTTCTACAGGGGATTCTGGAGCAAGTGAGGTGGGGCAAGTGTGACAAGGAGACGTTGGCGACGCTCAAGGGATGGATGATGGTGGAAGATGACAGCGAGGAAGAGGAACCCAATTCAACCCAAGTCCAGCCGACTCGTCTCTATCCGATGAATATCAACGTGGACGCGATCAATGACGCGGCCTATAAGAAGTTGATCAAGGATGGATCAGTCGAGTCTGCCACGTACGAGACCAAGTATAGCTCTGCGATGAGCAAGTCTTGGGCGTTATCCTCAAAGATCCCAGAGCGAGTCAAGTTGTGCGTGGGAGCGCAGGTGGTGGTGACGTGGAACGTGAACCAGGCGATAGGGATTGTGAATGGCTCAAGAGGCGTGGTGGTCGAGGTCAAGCCCGAGTGCGTCCACGTGCGGGACACATCAGGTCGAATCATAGTGATCGACATGGTAACGATAACGACGGACCTTTTGGCAGTCACCTATATGCCATTGAGACTCGCGTACGCCCTGACGATTCACAGGTGCCAGGGCATGACACTGGACACGGTCATCATCGACCTTGGCTCGTCCATTTTCGAGTACGGTCAGGCATATACAGCTCTATCCCGAGTGAGGGACAGCGGGTCTATCAAACTGGTATCGGTCGAAGCCAAGTCGTTCAAGTGCCACCCGGATGTGATGGACTTTTATGCATCACTGGTGTAAAGTGTTTTATGTTTTGTTTTGTTTGTTTTGTATCTTGCTTTGACTAAACATGTCATAGTCCACCAACAATTGTTCCCGTACCACTCTTGATCTTACATCTTTGTAAAAAGGAATAATAATAGATTTATTCGGCCGGCTTGAAATATAAAAAGTATCCGCCAGTATGTGTTTTCTTCCCTGGTACTTTTGTAATCAATCCACGAGCTTTAGCACAATGAGAAATTACTTTTTTCATTATATCAATATCAATGATATAAATTTCTTTTCGTTTACGATATTGTTTTTCTTTGCACATAAGTTTTACACATTTTTCAACAGCAACCATGTCATCAGTTTGTACTTGATATAATACATCTACATTATTAGCTGATCCTGTATTATATACGTCTAATCTATCTTGCATCTGACCTGTAATACCCATTTTAATCATTTTTTCATTTGCTGCAAGTTTATACAAGGTTAGGTCATTTTTAACTCTAATCATATATATGTATCCTGGCTTTCCGACTGGTATTCGCGGGCGCTGATTTCTGACCAATGTATTTATATCAGTTTCCATACCTTTAAGCAATTGATCTCTATACCCAATAAATGCATCTTCAACTTGAATAAAATAATGACGAATTAGGGTGGCATTATTATTTTTTGTATTAGCACGCATTGATAATTCTTTAAAACAAGCAGGTGTTACTAAAACAACATTCCAATTGTTTGCACGATACGATGTTTTATTTGGATTTACACCTTTATGAACTGTATAATCAACATTTTCTATATACGAGTTTTTAAGTGTTGCGAATAGTCCCTTTTTACCAACACTTAACCATTTTGCAATTTTATCAAGATCAATCACAATATCAGATTGCCTTGTTGATTCATTAACCATTTCAAACAATTCATTGACAAATGAAATGGGTACAGTAGTAAATCTTTTTACAAAATCTCGAGCTTGCATATTATATAATATATAAATATATAAAGTCAAACGTCCAGATATCTAGACGTTTGAAAAACAAGTGATTTAATATTGGATCGGTAGAGATTAAAAAGCCATACAGCCAAGATTAAATATTATGGGATCTGGCAAATGAATCAAGCCATCGCTTCGCGACACTACTTTACTAATACAGAGCAATAATAAATCGTATAAAAAATATACAAACAACAATACATTAGCGAACAATCAAAGGCTGCTTGCTCTTGCCCTCGCCCTCGTAATCGTACAACATTGTATACGATCCGTATGAACCCACAGAATTGCATTCCAACTCTTGTCCGATTCGCGAGTACTCGATCAATACCTCGGCCAAGTCCAAGTGGTGGATCCAGACGAGTTCTTGTCCCGGGATTCCTTGTGGCCTGATGCACATGTCATTTTCCTTGAAAAATCGCACAAGCTTACGTTCGGCCAAACGAAGGTAATGGGGCTCGATAGGAGTGTGAGCTTCCAACGTGATGCCTGGTCCGTATACTTTCTTGTGCTCACGAGCCCTCCTGTGCAAGTCCTTGGTATAGCCGAATTTTCCAATGAATGACTTGGACCTGACGGATATCGAAAACAAGTACAAGCTGGAAATAGGTGCTAGGGATATAAGGCGAGACATGTGTGTATAGTGTATGTATGTGTATATTTGATTATTATTAAATTGCATCATTTTTTTATATAGGTTGTATAGAGCAAGTAACATATACACAAAAACTCCTTTAGCCCCTGATGACACCACCCTCTGATGACTGCAACAATCCCGTAGTTTATCAATGAGCTCTGATCCGACCCATAATATAATAACCTTGACTGTATATAATAAATGGAAAAGAGTGATACTATATTCTTTTGGATCACAATGGCAATCATGACGTCTATAATAATAAGCGTGATTGTCGGGTTTGTGCTAGTGATAAAGCGTGTGGATACCAAGATTAAAACGAGTAACGACATGTTGAATACCGTGATAGTTCAAGACGAGATCAATCTACAGACTCTTGGAATGGAACTAGAAAAGGATCTAAGTGGGCAGGTGGAAAAGGTCAAGACAAGTACGGACAAGTCGATCGACAGCTTTAACAAGTCTTTAAGTGGCATGAACAAGTCACTAGGGACCATGTCAAACACGATGACGGGTCTAAGCTTGGCCAATACATCCAACTCAGCCAACATGGCCTCGACCAATACTCGTATATCTAGTATGAGTGCAAGTTTAAAAGAAGTCAGTCAGGAGCAATACATCATGGAGCACAACAAGGGTCGTTTCGATAGCAAGTTGACCATTGGACCTGCAACCATTTATAGACAGAGTAATGGAGAATTGGCATTCGACACAGCAGGAGGTATATTCACAGTTTCATCATCCAATATGACGCTGACGCCATCAGGACTTGATATTGGAGGCAATTTGACGGTTAAAAAGGGAATACAGTTGCCGCCAGCGTCAGCGTCTTACCCGGGACCTTTGATCAGCCAAGAGTATAGTGATGGAACGCGATGGGGACTAACACAGGTGGACGGATCGACCCGTATGTTTGCCCCCACAAACAAGTCGATATCTCTAGGGTTTTCCAATAACAATACCGTGACATCTTTTAATGAAACAATTCTTATAAAATCGAATCCAGTCACACGAGACATGGTAACGGTTACAGGAGATTTAAACGTGACGGGAACAATTAACAATGCGCAACTCGCACTAGCCCTATCTACCGCCACGGAAGCATTGAGGATAGCGAATGCCGCACGTTTAGAAGCGAGAGCAATTACAGGACAAGAGACTGCATAAAGAATTATTATGCAACAATATATTATATTGTTATAAATGACATCATCAACTTTGACAATTCACTCGAAATACGTCGAGAATATGAACACCTTTGTTAGTTCATTAGAGGATGCTCGTATTTATTTCATGTTTTTCATGGCAGATAAAATGGATGAACCCGTTGTATGTGATGTATTCAGTCAATACAATGATTGGTACATTATAAATGGACAGGATAACAACTATTGGTATGCATATACAAAATCTGAAATTACTTTTATGATTTCAAATCTGCGAGTTAAAAAATACAATGGCCCAATCATGTTGTATACTGTTGATTTAAGTAAAAAATCAAGTAATGATTCAGAGATAGCATACCTTGGTAACCATCTTGATTTCTCTATTCACAAGAGTAAAAAAGAAGTTTATTTTAAAACACATTGGACCGCATATATTGAGAATGAAGGCTTGCAATTTGATCGAGATCCGAGTCTGGTTTGCAACTTTATAGCAAAAGAGGACGAAATCAAGGCAGGAATAGCCAAGTTTGTAGATACAACGGTTTGTGTTTACGGTAAAGATAATAGACCTATTGGGATGTTGAAGACAAAATACGATGACAAGTTGCATAGAGAAATAGTGCATGATTTATGCCAAGTAGCAATTGGTATACCATTAAAACATAATCGGTCGTATACCGGAGGGACACCTAAAACCCACAGCAAGATATATAAAGGAATCCTTGTAACAAGTCCAGAGTTTTATAAATTTATAGCAAATACAATATTCGAACCATTATTTGCAAATGTCAAGTTAACACCATCACATGTGCTACAATATTTTGACGAGGGAAATGAATTTCATAAAAATGGAAATCAAAGTATTCAATACATAATCGAATTCGAGGTTGCGGACACGGCAATCGCATTATCAATCTCATCGCATCGAGCACTTAAATCATGTTGGACATCATTGAACAAGGCTAATTCTTCTGAAAAGGAAAAGAAATGTTTAAAACAATGGCTTAAAACGTGTAAAAGTGTACACAATACTGATTACAAATTTAATACAAACTAGGTAGTGCCTGATTGGGATAAACTGACTAGAGGAATATAAACACATTTAAACATTCATAAACTCGTTATATACTGACGCATTCATATCCCGCAACTGCTCGTACAACACATTCAAAGGCGGAATAGTCCACTCTGGTATTCCAACAATGTCAACGTTTGCCCCCAAGCATTTAGACCTGAGCCAAATGATGCTACCGCATACCACGTCCACCTTGTTTTTACCTGCAACAATAATCTTTATTTTTCTTGGAAATAGGCTTATTGCAAGAGTGACCAATGAAGGCTTGAACGTATTAAAGGATGATGTTCCAAAATGCACATCGACTTGCTCTGATACAACTGTTGCCAGATCCAACAACTTGATTGGATCAAAACATGTAAATTTGACAGACTCGAGTCTATAGAATCGCTTGAAAGCCAGAATGTGTTTTGTATAATCACAATCATCTCTTGAAAAATAATTGTCAATCAGTTGTGTTGTATGAAACACAATGTCGTTTTCCACTGTTCCAAAGTTGTACATTGTTTCCATGACGAGATTCTTCATATTATAGTATTGGACAGTCGAGTTAGATGATGGCAGATAGCTTTGTGATACATGCCAAGTGATGACATTGTCCGGGTTGCCCAAGTTGTTAAATACGGATACAATATCTTTTTCCTCCAACTTGATCATACCCGTATATATTTCAAAAAACTTGTAAATGAGATCCTGTTCAAAAGTATAGTTTCTGAAATTGTTGTATGCAAATTTGAAATGTAGGTTGGCAGGTTGTTTCATAGGATATAGCATCAGTCGCCTAATGCATCGAAAATCAGCCATGTCAACTTTTACCACGATTGTCTCGGCGAGTTTTGACAAGGCCAATAATATTGGATCCAACATTTCTTCTTCCATCCTCGTAGAATCATCAAAATAAACAGATAATTTTTCCAGATTCGGCTTTCGCTGAATGTATATGAGAGCCTTGTCCAAGATGAATCGATCATCTATGACCCACTCGTGCTCCAAGACGAATATACTAGCGGATTGAAAACATGGAGATGTTAAATATAGAGCATCCACGTCTGATTTCGGACGTGGATGCTCTCTACAAAATACAAGGACAGTTGCATAATTCTAAGAGCTCAAATCGAGTTGTACTTGCCATGTAAAATCGCCTATGTGACAGAGCTGGACGCAATCTACTATAACCACGACGAACCAATCATATACAACAAGCACATTTACAATGTATGCATGAATCAAGAGCTCATGTCGACAATAAAGCCCCCAGGGATTGACGAGTTGCGCTGTACAGAACAAGTGCACGAAAAGTTTGGCAGGTACAAAAAGAGTATCAATAACAAAAGTGATATCGTGTTCAACATTGTGAACAATGCATTCAACAATGTCCGCACCAACCTACATATCGACGGATTGCGTCGGGCATTCAAGGATGTGTTGCCACCAGACATGATTTATGAAGTTGCAAAACATCAACCAAGTCAAAACATGGTTATACCGAATCCCATTGTAAATACATTCAAGACATTCAAGATTCAATACAAATACAAAAACAAATCACGTGTATCTATTAGTTTTCGCATCGTCAACAAAACAAAGAGAACAGAGAAATGTAGCATTTGGACTGACATTGATGAGACAGAGGCTTAGAAAGTGTTGAATATTTTATATTTGCTTTTGAGATGTCTCTTATACAACCTATATAAAACCAAAACACAATACTCGTACAAATGAATACAATCAATATTGAAGTCATTGCTCTTGCTATAAATGCATGTACCATGGGCAACTTGTACGGGAGTAATCAATACAAGACACGTCCAACTCTATTTGCAATCAGTGTTCTATGTACAATATGCGGTGCAATTGGTTTGATGAACAAATAACAAAAACAAGAACAAAACATACAAAAAGATCCCATATAAAGGGGCTGCATTTGGAATCAAACAATACATACACACGATGGCAGCATCCCGTACCCGTGGCAATGTGACCGAGTATTTGATAATCAAGGGACTACTAGAGCTAGGTTATAGCGCATGTACAACAGACGGCTATACCAAGACGAGACTCAAGGCGCTATCACAGGGCTATGCATTTGACAAGGAAATGTCCGAGAAAGTGGGCGAGTCGCTCGTATGCATATTACCAGAGTCATGTTCTTGTTCCTTTTCTCTGGTCAGGGATGCGTCCGGGTCTTCATCATCTACTTCTAGAACAACATCAGACATCATAGTCAACGTGCCCAATGACCCGATTAACATTTCGGTAAAACACAACAACTTGTCGCTCAAACATCAAAAGGCGGACAAGTTGTGGTGCCAGATGAAGATGTGTGAGACCAAAAAGGAACGGTTCATAAAAGAGTATAGTGGGATATGTGACAAGTGGCACCAAGGTAACAATGCAACCCTATGGGCAGATGTTGATGACAAGAGGGAATTGTATGACGCGGTCAACGCCCTGACGATCAAGACGCTAACCACTTGTCCAAAGAAGGACGCATTCAGCTACCTGGATTTCATCTTGGACCTGTCTACGCGAAACAAGTACATAATCAAGTGCAACATTCTAAAAAAGGAGGTCGAGGTGCTCCAGGTGTGCGTGCCCACATCGGTCCTGCCTACAGACCTGAGAATTAGCGGCAACTTTATCGAGATGCAACTAGGACCAGACGTACAAGTGAGGATGCGGCTACACAACTGCACGACCAGGGTCAAGAAGAACTTGGGGCTAAAGTACGATACCCAGATCAAGGGAGGACTGGTCAGGGTGATAAAACTGTAGAGAGGCCAAGATTTGCATTTACACAAACATGGTTTCGACACGCTCAATCAATTTCATCAAGTCACGTTTATTAACAGCTAGTTCATTGGTAACAAAATCCCTCACTTTTACTTTTAAATCTGGTTGCATCCACCCTGAATAAACACTGAATGCAGTCAATACATCTTGTAGAATATCGTATTTGTTCTTTGTAATCTTTTCATACAAAGAACATCTTCCAAAGTCTAAAAATATAGGTACGTGTCCAAACGTTTTAATTTTCATTGGTTTACCAAGGATGGAGTAAGACAATGTTGATTTCTTAGTTGTTGTGATGAGAATATTTCCAGAATTTATGTCACCATGACATATTTTATAAATGGACCCAAGTTCTATAATGACCAGTGCAGTTTGTAGAAACAAACTCGTTAAAACATCCGTATCTTGTAAATGTCTTAGCAAATGTGAGAGATCCCCATTGGGTATATACTCCATTACAATAAAATGTAGATTTACTGATTTACTAGAAAGGTTTTCTGAGAATAAACAAAACTTTTGTGCATCTTTAACAGGTTCTTGCCAACGATCAATATTATCTTGACACACAAAATCACAAATATAGTGTACTGTATTACGATACTCTTTTAGTGCTTTCATTGCCATGACTTCATTTTTAGCAAACATTGAATTAGCTTCATGGATTTTTACAATTACTTTTGTTTCTTTTGATAATTTTGATAAAATTACATGAACAAAATCTTCAGGATCTACTTCATTTGCAGATTTTAATGTTTTATAACCAATCAGATTGTTTTCTAAACAAGATACAGTATATGTGTGTGCATCTTTCATTCGTGCACCACCGGTTTTACGTAGATTTATTATTTGCATTTATAACATGAAACATTATGTTCGTACAAAACATATAACAACTTAATACATGACAATAATAAACCATGGGACAAACAACATCTTTATCAAAACCCGACGACACCGAATATACCAATATCATCAACCCTATAATTCCGCGATTTGTTAGCGAGTGTTGCCAACAAGAGTACGGTGCGCACGTAAATGGAGAGGAATTGCTAGCAGCTATAAACACGTTTGCCGATTCCGCACATGTGCCGAGTCCATCGACCTATCTCGACATTTTACAAGAAATATGTAAAACATGTGAACACGAAACAAATGTCAAGTGCATGGTAATCACGTGTACATCTGGCAAACACATTGTTATAAACATGAGACTCGTAGAACAATGACAATTATACACAAAAATGAAATCTACAAATAAAGCATACAAAACAGATCAAGTAAACAAAACAAACAAGAAAATGGGTGATTTTAAAGACCAAAAAATATATATAAAAGGCGTCATTGCGAATTTGAAAGCCATGAAGAAAGCAGTTGGCACCATGAAAGATCCAAGAAACCTAGATGATTTGGAATTCCGTAGAGAATACATCATGCGACATTACGACATTGGTACAACTGACAAGTCTTTCAAAAGTGACATTCGTGAATACATCGAGGATGCACTGCGTTTCCAAGGTGTATTGCCAGGAACGGACTTGATGGCAGTTCAGGGTGGCCAACGTGGTCATTCGCCGCTTAAAGACTCGTGCAGACCTCGTAATGTACACGTGGGAGTCGATCGCCAAGATATTCAAGAGTGCATTCGTGTTTAGAGTGCATCTGTGTTGCGGTTGTTACGGCCACGTGTCCTCGTAAGGAGCTTTTTATTATTTCCTATTTCTAACCAGTATGAATAATACAATTTATTCATTCCGACGAATAAAAAAAAAGGGTTTAAACATTGTTTGCACAATATTCGAATGATCGTGGACGGGCTCGAACCGCCGACAACCGGCTTAAAAGGCCGGGACTCTAACCAACTGAGCTACACGACCTGGTTTTGAGAGGCATGGGGTTTTAGTTCCATGTTCTACAAGAGCAAGTGTGCATGTGTTTAAGTAGTATTCGTCCAAATCTTTAAAAAGGAGCCCAAGGAAGCCCATAAGTTCCCTCTAGATCCACAGTGACTCCAAGAGAGTTTTGTTTACTAGGGACTGCAGCAAAATTCTCGATCCCGGTCCCCGACACTGCCTTGAACGAGGAGGCGAGTTGATTCATGGCAAGAGAGCCGGTAAAGTGTTCTTTAGAGGCACCAACAGCCTTGGGACATCCCCCCTGAAATTGCGTCGAAATATATGCATCCTTGCTCTTGCTTTTCTCCAACTCGTTTCCGCACAACATGTTTCCCTGGGTTGTATAAATGCACGACATGTAGTTTGTTATATAACAATAAAAAATATGGGATTCTAATTTAAAAGAATGGAATCATGGATTGGACAGACTGGCTGAATCCAGATGGACCCTTGGAATCGGCAAACGTCTCGGGGCCAAAAGGGACAGGTGTGGCAGGGACGGGGGCAGATGCAGGAGGAGCCGCAGATCCATGTTGCTTATCAGAAGGTGCAGACGGTTGAAACATCTTGACCACTGACGCAATAGGGTTGTGCATGGCACCACTATCAGCATAGTGTTCCTTGTGCTCTTGACTAGGGGGCTTGGAAGTAAACGGGTTCGACATGTTTGGCAAAATAGCAGCATCCTTGCTAACCAGATACTTGTAAACCAGGTCTAGGATGAGCCAAGCTGCGAGCACGACAAGGATCCAAGTGACAAACTCGGAAATGAAATTAGTAAATAGGAATTCCTTGTTGGAAAGAAACTTGCTAAAGAATCCCGAGGTAGACGACGACACCTTGCCCGTACCCTTGACAAGGAGCAGGAAGAAGACGGGTAGCACTACGTCTGCCACGAAAGACTTGACAAAGGTCGCAGTCGCAAACCCAATGGTGATGCCGGCAGTGGTCGCAATGATTCCATTGTTCGTAATAAAGTCTTTGAAAGAACTCATTTATATAGATATAATATACTTTTTTCCAAGGAATAGTGACATGTCTATCTTCATTTAAAAAGAAGAATAGTTGACCAACTAAATGGAGAATTTCGCGACCAAGTTCTGGAATGCCAAGAACGAGCTAGAAAACTTGCACAAGTCGGTCAAGGACATGACGCTGTCTCTCGATACGCTCCTCGTACACTTTCCTGACATGGACTTGGACCATTTAAAGAGCGCCATATCCCTGAAAACCGCTGAATTGTCCACAGTTACACACACCTTTGAAGAGATGAGCAAGGAGCGAGAGCTAACAATGGCTACTAACAAGAGCAAGATCCACACATTGTTTGACGAATACAAAGAGTTGGAAAAGCTTGTACAAGTACACGACGAAAACAATGATCCGTTCATGGTCGAGATGAGCAAGCTAATGTACCCAAGATTGATCGACAGTCTACAGCTCAGATCAGACCCCCCAATTTATGGTGTAGACAAGGTTACATCGGGCGCATCAAACATGTTTACATCAGGACCATCTGATGTTATTGTTTCATTTTCAAACATGCAAGGCTTTATTAAAACAAATGGGAGCCCGTTTTAGTAATCGCATTGGATGGCAGTAACAGCACATTTTGTTTATTTTAGAATCATCAATACCTTGAAGCAATCACCTTATTGTATTGGTAGATCAATTCGTAATGATGATTCATAAAAGTGTTATACACAAAATATGGAATTCTCTATTAGACTTGGACTTTTTGTAAACACTTTCTCTGAATGAAATCAAGAAATCCTAGACAGAATAACAAGATTGATACACTTCCTATAGATCATAGAAAGTATAGTACATTAATCAATTCGTAATGATTTAAAAAGTGTTACATACAAAATATGGAATTCTCTATTAGGCTTGAACTATTTATATAGACTTTCTCTGGATGAAATCAAGAAATCCTAGACAGAATAACAAGATTGATACATTTCCTATAGATCCTAGATGTAGTCACACATTGATCAATTCGTAATGGTTTAAAAAGTGTTACACACAAAATATGAAATTCTCTATTAGACTTGAACTATTTATAAACACTTTCTCTGAATGAAATCAAGAAATCCTAGACAGAATAACAAGATTGATACACTTCCTATAGATCCTAGATGTAGTCACACATTGATCAATTCGTAATGGTTTAAAAAGTGTTACACACAAAATATGAAATTCTCTATTAGACTTGGACTTTTTGTAAACACTTTCTCTGAATGAAATCAATAAATCCTTTGTAGAATCATGGTATTGATACATTTCCTATAGATCCTAGAAAGTATAGTACATTGATCAATTCGTAATGATTTAAAAAGTGTTACACACAAAATATG